>Ga0222719_10000700_pt1 | contig 33484 bp, 40 predicted proteins | sample C33_34DmetaG_FD_165039 | JGI IMG/M metagenome (GOLD analysis project Ga0222719, IMG submission 165039) | Estuarine water microbial communities from San Francisco Bay, California, United States - C33_34D | ecosystem: Environmental > Aquatic > Marine > Unclassified | place: USA: California... | reverse complement strand
TCAAATGATATGTAACAAACGTTCAGACCAGCCAGTGCCCAGTTCACCGCAAGATTCTGCAAGAACAAACTCTTACCTGCGCCTGATCCACCTGCAAAGATGTTTAGTTCTCCACGGTTGAAACCGCCAAACAGTTTCTTGTCTAAGTTGTTCCAGCCTGTGCTGATCTGTCCGTTGTTTGCCTTAAGTGCCTCAAGTCTTCCCTTGGGATCCTCAAAGTAGTCTGTACCGAGATCACGTGTCAGTCCCACGTTGACAGCGTCCTTGACCATGTCCTCAACAGGAGCATAGTCACCTTTTTCTAGCATGTCTGCTGATTGTAATATCGCACGTTCAAGTGCCTTGTGTCTCGAGAATGTTTCAAATTCGTCTAGCAACCAATTGAAATGGCTTGGATCTAGATCTTTTGCTGATTTCAATTTGATATCATGTTTTGCGTTCACCTGTTCAACTTCCGGCATCACTTTGTACTCGTCCATGTAGTCCTTAACGAACTTGGCAATTGGTTGCAGTTTACGATCGAACGATTCTGGTTTGAATATGTTCTGTGCCCGTGCGAATGACTCTGCATCTGCCAGGAGCATTTCTATATAAAGTTTCTGTACATCAAATGTATATTCAGCCATTTTTCTTTCCGCATTGTATTTTACAACAATCATGAGCAGATGTAAATTGTTTTGTTGATTTAAAGAAATTTTTAACGTCGTTGTTGTTCAAAATACCATCTAATGTGTGATCTGCTATATTAAAGTTGTTGCGTTTCGGTGAAAATAAACTTTTGTATTTGTATCTGTAGGTTCCCATCCAACAGCATGGATAAAAATCTCCTTCTGCATCTATGTATAAGTCTTTGCTTGGTTCATCATTCACAAGGCACACAGGTTCCATACTAGTTGCGAAGTCTGGATCTATCAAAATTTTTTGTTGCTGTTGGTAATACGTGTCAACAAACTCTCTGTCAGGCATCAGTTCTTTTTTGCCTAACCATCGGTCGCTATGTTCCAATTTGAAATGATCAAAACCTAGTTCCACAGATAACTCCTTGGCGTCCTTGATTTGATGTTGATTGTGTCGGAAAACAATAAATTTCCATGTGAGTCTACAACTACGTTTTGCAAACACTTTTATGGCTTCCATGATTGTCTTCCATTTTGCATTTTTGCGATACATGTGATTTGTGTCTTCAAGACCATCAATCGAAAACTGCAAAAGATCATTTTTATCTAGTATGCTGTTTAATTTTTCCCACCACGATTTAGGCTTCGCAGAGCCGTTTGTTGTAATTTTTATTTTGCAGTTGTTGTCTTTCAATTTTTGGCACAATTCAATAAATTGTGAATGATATATTGGATCTCCGTTGTTGCCACACATTGTCACATCTGCGTTGACACCCACAAAGTCAACAATGTGTTCCACATTTATTTCATGTAAACTTCTTTTTTTGAATGTCTCGTAAAACCAAGTCCTGTCACACAATGGGCATTCAAGTGTGCATTTACTTGTTGGTTCAATATGAAAATTAACCATACATTTTCCTTTTAAGATCTATTTTCAGTTTATTGGATTCGGCTGTTTTCAGTATAGATTGCATGACAAATAATCTTCCGTATTTTGCTACAGCATCCGCAATATCGTTAACGTCGTGTCCCCATTCTGGAAAAGCCACGCTCCATCCAAATTCTTTTGCCTGACCTATTAATTTTTCTCCAGGAGCATCTCTGTCAGGTACCACAATAACTTGTCTTCCTAGGCTATCAATTAACTCTCTTTGTGTATCATTTATCTCTGAACCTAATATGCTGACGCCAGAAATGGTAATAGCATCAAATGGGCCTTCGGTGACAATAACAAATTTACGTGTCCAGTCCTGTGCGTCCATGTTGAAAACGTATCCAGGCCACACGTCTGTGTAGTATTTGACACCATTGGATTCTTCGAACATCCTGCCTGTGAATCCAACTACCTCGCCCTTCCAATAAAAAGGTATCAACAATCGCTGGTGCACGTCCCACACCTTGTCTGGAGAATACATGAAGTCATACCAGTCAGCACCTATACCCCTGCTTTCCAAATACTTCAACAATGCATCAATTTTTTTCCATTGTGGTTCTGTTAGATCGTTGCCCACATACTTTTCTAACCACACGTCCAGTTTGTATGTATTCTTTGGCAGTTTCTTTTTATTGAACGTGATAAACTTTTTCTTTTCATACTTTACATCGCTCTCTTCTTCACGCAATGCCTCTATCGCTAACTTACGTATTGTGTCCTCGGGTATGCCAATGTATCCCATGAATTGCCTCATCTTATATGTAAGTTTTCTGCCTATGATGTAACTGGCCTTGAATCCACAGTTGAAACAGTGATAACTTATGGTGCCGTCGGCACTGGTCATTACACCTCCGCGTTTTTTTTTGTCGGCTGTCTCACCGTTATGAATACAACAGGGAGCGTTGAAACTGGTCCATCCGCTTGGCGTCTTCTTTCTGCCCGTAGGCAGGCTCGTCAGAACAGTAGATTGGATCAGGTTCATAATCTATATTTTACTGTCTATAAAGTATTTTGTCAATACGGCCTGTGGTACCGCTGGTACGTTCTGCCTTGAATCTAACGTTTTGGAAAACACCAGTGAAGTTTAGACTTGACACAGTTGACGCACCGCTGAGACTGGTGCTGGTAATGGTAAAGTAATCATTGTCTGTTGGTGAAGTTCCTACCATGGTGCCCTCAACTGTCAGTGTGCCTGAAAAGTTATTTGGATATATTGCAATAGTGTGCAACGCTTTGTTGTTATTAATTTGTGGTTTGGCATTGATATTGCTGGAAGTAAACACATCTCCCGACAAGGTAAATGCTGACACCGACGTACTTGCTGTGAATTGTGGGTATGCACCATCTAGTAATTCTATTGTTCCAGAACACACGTAACTGGTGTCAGCAAATGTTACCAGTGTGCTACCATCTGATTTAACTTCGTTTATTGAGTATTCATAAAACTTACTGTTTAGTGCCAATAGATCACCGTCGGTGATCTCTACACTAGCATTGCCTTTAGACGAAATAGTAGATCCGTCATCGAGAACAGTCAAATTTCTTGTCAATACTGCTTTTTTGCTTTCAGAATCTATAATATTGAATGTGTAACTTTTACCAACAATGTTCTGTTTCTTTTGATCCTCATTTTTGAATGTAAAAGTAATAGGATTTCGCACTCCCCTGTATATTTTTAACCTTCTATCGTACACTTTTGAGTTCCTTCCATGGTAACCACTTTGGTAAAGAATTACCGTGTTTGTTAGTAAATACCTTGATACTGTTTGCATAGTACATATTTAACAGTATTTATAGATATAGAATGAACGAAATTTTTAACACTCTGAGGGACAAATTCCCATTCTTGAGCCTGATCCGCAAGGGCGAATTGGAATATGTAGGCATTGTACAAAATCAAGACGTAAATGTGATCAGTTTCTATGATTATGGCAGGCTTATGTTACCAGCAGACAAAATGAGGTTCCTAAAATGTGGCGAGACCTGGTGGCACGAATCCAATCGTAAGTTACCAATAAACATATTTCTCAAAGGAGAGTTTAGATATTTCAGATCAACCTTGGTCACACTAAACTCAAAGGATATCGAGATAGTCCATGGACCCACTGTGAAACTATCTGATATTTCGAAGAAACGAGTAAAAAGAAGAACTATCCAATTAGTAAGACGTCCGGTCTAATCTTTTCCCTCAGGAAGTACAGCACCAGTTTTAAGATAGTGGCCTGTTAAAGGACTATCCGGCTGATAACCGTTATACTCTGAACGATACGAAGAGTTGTATTTTTTTTTTTTGGATTTCTTAGAGTTTGCTTTTTTACGTTTTTGATGTTGCATCAAAACTATATTTATCTTTTGCTATCAAATTCATCTGCACCACTATGGCCTGTGCGTATGCAACAGCATGTGACTTCTTGAAGAAATAAGATCCGTCTGTTGGACGCACCCATACCTCTGCCATTATGTCCTTCCAGTCCTTGTACATCAGGTGCCTCTTCGCCGGACGTATTATGGCCAACACAGCCGCAAGTTGTTCTATGGTTTTTGGTTCCAGTTTGGATACTATGTTGAAATGGCCATTCAGGTGGAAAAGGTTCTCCACCGTCTTTGGATCCTTCAACATGTCCCAGTCTGGTTCCTGTATCATCAGTTCTACCAGTTCCTGTTCTGATTTCACGTCCTTGTAGATGTTCACATTCAAACAATCAATTTTGAAGTACCCTCTTTCTTCAGCCGCTTTGTAATCTAACGAGGCATGTCCTGTCACTGGATGTTCGGGAACAGCATGAAAGTACACACCTGTTTTGTGTTTCTCTGTCTTACCTTCTTTTATTATTGAAGCCGGAGTATGTTTGAACAACTTCAGTGTGTTGTCTCTGTCATAGAAGTCTATATCTACATCAGGCATTAGTGAACTCTCCCTTTTTCTTTTTTGTTGTGCTTTAAGAATTCTTCTTTACTGCCAGGCGATAATAGTTCCACAACGTCTAGCATCGCTCTGTAACCAGCACTGTTCTGTGTTTTCAAATCCATCTTAGGTAATATTACTTTTCCTATTGCTCCGTCTGGTTTGATTGTGATCGCAATATCACCATCTTCGAATTCTAAGTTATCTGCGATTTCTAAATCCACTTTAGACAATTTTGGCCTCCCTTGCTGTGTCCTGTACAAGCATTAGATCCGCTGGATAACTTTTCAACTTGCTCGGCCAGAAACTTGGATTGATAAATTTTTCAATCATTTGTAATTGTTCGTCATTAAATGATTTTAACATCCTTTTGCCTGCGTTGCAACCTAGCAACAGCCAAGGACTTATCTTGCCCTGCTGTATATGAGCCACTGCCCTGTTGGTGTTGACCAGTCTGAAGTAGTCAGACCACTGTGCGTTCTGTTCTGCCGCCCAGTCCATCATTGTTGCAATGCTTCTTTGCAGAGCGGCTTCTACTGGTTCCGTCTTCAGTGCTTCAACGAGATACAACTCGTATAGGTCATCCCTCGACCAATGATCAAGTTTTACTTTTGATCGTAACACATAGTCTATGTACTTGTCTGGATATAACGGATTTATGTGCATGATGAATCGACCAAACTTTACGAATGCGTTGTAGTATGCACTTTTTACAAATTCGTCATATGTTTTTTGTTTTGAGTTGTGTTGGTGTATCTGATAGAATCTTTGGAACACCATGAACGCATTGACCACCCACTTCTCATCACGTTGCAGGTATCTTCGTTTTGGTTCACATAGATGCACTTGTAATGTTCGTGCCTTTGCAAATTCTTTGCCACAGTATGTACATTTATTGGTCGATGCCATGTGCTTCGATTAACTCCTCAAGTTCTCTGTCTGTTATAACCTTGTCTAATGTTTCTAGGTCTGCTTCTTTCCATGTAGGATATATCTGTTGTAATTTTTTAAGACTTTTGTTTGGCACACGCTTCATTGGTTTTAACCATGGATGGAACTGTTGTTGTAGAGTACCACACATAGAAGTTAGCATCCATAACAGTTTTTTGTGTTTGCCCAAAGTAAAACAATGCTTGTTCACACATTCGTTCACCATTTCTACATAGTGTTCCACATAGAACTGATCTTTTGATGAACAACTTGACACGTATCTCATCAGCATGTACGGAGAATACAACGACTTCTCTTTGTCGTCTATTCTATCAAAGTAGTCTTTGTTACGGAAGTCTACTGCTTTCAGTCCGTTCCTTAGATCGAAAAATTTCCTATTTTTTTCTACTGGCATATTTTAATCCAAACATTGTGCATTCTTTTGCTGTAATAAATGTTAATTTAATTTTCCTTTGCTTGTGATGAAAAGCAGAAAGTTTTAATTTATGTTCTTTCAAAAAATCAAAGAAATCATGCATCCATTTCTCGTCCATCCAAACCGCAATTTTATTACTTGTAATCATAACAGGTGCTTCTATGGTTATTGATTTTTTACCAGACTGACCCATAATCTACCTGTTCGCACTGTCTTGATATATCTTTCACAAAATAAGCACACACAGGCTTTTCGCCATTGGTCAACGGCACTGCCAACATCTGTCCTGATTTTATTTTTGGGAAATACCATTTTACCTCTGTATAGATGTCCACTATGTCTATTGGCAGAAAATCTGGTTTGCTACTGCTCAAAGGGTTAAAAGTAAAAGCATCAAACCCTCTGTCATTTAAACTTGTGATAGGTAGCACGTGCATCTCTGATTGTCCTGCCTCTCCTATCAGCATTTTCCAATCTAATGGCATTTTTATTTTGTGTTCGCCAATCTCCAGAACCGCCGCTGGCGCATTGAAACTTTCTAGGAAAATGAGAGGAATGTAAAAGAAGTCAGGATTTGTTGGATCAGAATTATCCAATACTGCAAACCTCATTTTTTCATCTACCCACTCGGGTATTTTTTCCAATGCGTATGTGCTATTTTCTAACGTAAGGATTTTCATAATTTATCTTTTCTATATTATACGGGTAATTGGCTTCTTTGTAAAACTTTTTCCTTGCTGTCAGATGTCTTTTTGCAAACTTGCAACTGCTTGTTATATCCCAAATTTGCACACTATCCTTGTCTTCCGCTTTCCTGATTCCACGCCCTATGCTTTGTATAACCCTTACAAATGATTTACCAGATTCTATAAGAACAAGATTGAAAATACGAGGAATATTAATACCAACAGCGGCAACTCCATATGTGGCGATAATAACTTTATTTTTGCTAGTAGATACTTCATCATATTGTTCCTTTCTGTCTGTGTTTTTAGTTGACCCTGATACAAACACGGCATCCTTAATTTTCTTTTCAAGTATTTCTCCTGCAGATATCCTGTCAACAAGTATGAGGGTGTTTCCTGATGTAGAAATGTCTTGTATTGTTTTTGCTACCCAACTCATTCTGGTACTGTCTGTTGTAAGCCATTTTAATTCCTCGCCATAGGTTTTGAATTGTGGATGGTCTTGTGTTTGTAAAACATTTACATGACAGTTCGCTAATACACCTTTGTCTTGTAGTTCACTGGCCTGTATCCTATTTGCAACATCACCTATGCTACATTTCAAACCCATGAACTCGTAGTCGGCTTTTGGCACTGTACCTGTGAGACCCCAACGTATGCCACAATGTGCGAAAGGCCCAGTAAGCAATCTTTTTAGGACGTCTGCTTTGGCCATGTGTACCTCGTCTATTATCACAGTGCTGATTCCTTGTATTGCCTCTAAAAAGTCCGTCGTGTGCTCGTCCTTGCTTTTCTTTTCTAGCACGTTCAATGATTGCCATGTTGCAATGGTATTGTATCTGCCCAACTCTTTACGGTCACCATAGTACACACCTACATCCAAATTACAAGCAATAAAATCTTCTTCCGTTTGTGTAACCAAACTTTTATTTGGTACTATTGTAAGTGTGCGTCCATATGGTTCGACCAATTGGCACAGTGCCGCTGTTATAATGGTCTTACCTGCGCCAGTGGCGATCTCTTGTATGCACTGTGGATTTTCTATAAACTTGTTTATAGTTTCCACTTGATAATCTCGTAACTGTATTGGTTGTCCCGCACAAGGATGTGTGTTGGGCCATTTTATGTGTGCAAGAAAATTTTCGTCTACTGCTTTGAATTCAAATTTGTGCTGTGGCCTCTTATCCTCGAAATCTACGTACACGCCTCCTTCTTCTAGAAGAGGTAATATTTGATCAACAAGATTTAGATATGTGCTTCCTCCAAGACCAAAGAAACTAACCTTTCCGTCCCACCTGCCAAGTTTGACTGCTGGTAAGTGTCTTGCATAAGGTATTTCGTATTTGAATTTATTTGATAATCTCTTACGCCACTCGAGAGATAGGTTCTCAAACTTAACGTTTACTTCGTCTTTTATTACTAGTTTACAACTGCTCATTCTAAAGTTTTATTATAACATGATCATGCCAATCCCAACTACTCGGCTGATGATCACTATAATACAACTTTTTTGGAAGATTTTCAAGAAGTCTTTTGAGATTGTCGGTACCTGTGGCGTAATAACCACCTCCCAATGCTATCAAAGATGCTTTTGGTTTGATGCGGCTTTTTATCATCGCTCTTGGTATTCTATTTCTAACAAAAATAATTTTCGTTTGTTCGTTGATAAGTTTGAACTGTTTACTCATTTGGTGCAACTCATATAGATTTTGGAAAAACTCTTGTGACTTTTGGTTATCTAGCAAGTATGTTCTGTCACTGTGCCTGTCTAGATCTTTTTTGAAAATTGGTTCTTTGACGTCGAAACCCCAACTGCAATTATTCAAAATATCTATGCCATGTGCTTTAAAGGCATTCAGCCATTCCCAAAATTCTTTTACATCAGCCTCCATGTGAATGTCACCACTTACAGGCATGATTAATGGAAAGCAATCCAATTCAAGTAAACCCTTGACCACTTCTTTTTTAGAAAATGTTTTTGAATCTACCCATAATTTATGATGTTTGTTGTGTGCTATTTTGTAGCCTATAATAGTTTGTGCAGGCACACTTATGCCTTGCGTAGAAATGTTAAAATTTTTTAATGAGTCGACCTGTTGTAAGGATGCCTTGCTCTTGATGTTGTTGTCCCAATATTCTTGTAAGGATTCTTGTGCATTTTGTAATACAATTTCTCCTCCGATCAAACGTGCTGTTGTTTGCTTATGACCTATCACTTCTTCCTTTATTTTTTCGTAATCACGCAATAAACTGTCATCTGTAAATTTGAAATCATATCTGGCCGCTATCAATGTTAGGTAGTATGCCGTGACATCCGTGTGCAAGAAAGTCCACTTCTTGGCTTCCCCATCGTACTGGCTATAACCTGCTGGAAAGTCTCTGTGATCTTTCAAACATCTTATCAGTTGTATCACTTTCTTGTTGTATGGAAACCTAAGTTCTATCTTGTCAACTCCGTCCTCGTCAGTGTACTTTTCTATGACTTTGTCAAAACTGATCACCCTGAATTCATCCTCGTACTTTGGATTATCCAGCAACGGTTTTATGTCCATACCATGTGCCTGGAATTTTGTAAGATATCTTTTGAGTAAGACAAGTGCCAACTTTGCTTGTTTCTCGGTCCAGGCGTATTGGGATTCTGCGAGCGATCTCACAGTTTCATGATCCTTTGGATGTGGCTTTATCTTTGTGTTTGGTGCTTCAGCCCACAAATAATCATTATATGCTAGTATTTTAAGGGCTTCGTTTACTGTTTTTGGTAAATCTGGGTGCATATCAGTTATAGTATTTTAGATAATTATTAGTGTATTATAGCATAATTGGTAATACTGTCAACCATGAAAAAAACGAAACATAAAGCGATAAATGTAAGGAAGCAGTTAAAGGTAAAATTGGAGAATACTGCGACCAGATACAAGAATTACGCAGGCTTCAAGCCAACTACCCAACAAGCGTATCAATGGTTTAGATACCTCAATCGTGCTTTATTTAATTCTAGATTACCAATGACTCCCATACATATTAGAAAGTTACACAAAGATTGGGGCAGATGTGTAGCCAATTGGGACAACAGAAAAACGCCAAAAGGAAAATTTGATCAGCGTGTAATACCTTATCATATTGACATCGATTTCTATATTGAATTACATTGCAAATTTCCAAAATGGAAAGATTTCATAGAAACTCTGGCGCATGAAATGGTTCATCTTTATCAGATGTCTTGGTTACACGACCCGTACTCAAACCATAACAAAAATTTCTTTGCATGGAAGCATAAGTTTAGACTTGCAGGTTTAAACCTTGCTAGATGTTAATTCACTTTCGAAGTCAGCATAACTGATCACTTTGCTATTTGCTAGGTTTGTTCCTGTCTGAAGGTGATACAGATATTCCGGTGGATTGTCATGCACAACTGTAAAGTTGCAGTACGGCCTCATCTTTAAAAAATCCCTAAACTGTTTCAACCAGCCTTCAAAAATGTTATCACCGTTCCTTTCACCATAATTGTCAGTGTTTTGATAGATGTTGTTTAATTGATCTTTACCATATTCCCTGAAGTCAAAACCAATAAGAAAAATGTTTCTATGACCGTGCACCGCCGCTGTCCAGAATGCCGCGTTTCCCGAAATCCAGTGGGGGTTATGTGGTATCAAATGTAACATACCTTTGTGTTGTTTTCTGTTCACTTCCAGTGCAGGAGCATAGTGAATTGTTTTTAATCCTACTTCGTTTTCAACCATTTCAATCGTAATTTTTGTGTCTACGCTGAATATAAAATCCGGCACGAAATCTCTATAAAGTGCGTTGCAACCATAAGTCTGGCCTGTATTTTTTAGACGTAATAGGTCGAATCCCTTCCTCGAAGGTCCATTACCTATGATGTATGCATTTCCTCTTGGCACCGCTTTTACTTTGTCTTCGTAGAAGGCAGTTTCTTGTATTCGCTTGCCTTGCCTAATAATAGTGTTGACCACAACGGTCTCACCGGTGTAGGGCGTCCATTCAATTGGTTTTATTTCTGGCTTTCCAAAGTTCAGTTTTTTCATTATAGATATCTTTTAATTAATCTTTCTCTGATTCTTTGCCAAGGTAAACCTTGTTCTATTTCGTCCTCGAACCACTCTGTGTATGCAAGTTTCTGCACCCATGTGTGCCTGTTAGGCATCGCTGGTGTGTTTATATCGGCTAATTTTATGTTTCCAACGTCATGGCACAGGCTAGATTCTGACACGAATACCGGTATTCCTTTTATTACTGCTTCCATGGCAGGGTTGCTAGAATGATTTATCACGGCCCAAGTCCTTTCAAGTGTTGCCTTAAAATCTGTGTCGTCGTATGTCCTATAATCTCGTTTTGGTAACCTAATTTTTACGTTTTTGAATTTATTCTCATGTAATGAAATTATGTTTCTCGGATGGGGCCTTACAAGTATTGGTCTGGTTGTGTGTTTGCGTATTTCTCTTATCTGATTTTCGATCCATGTAGACATCTTAGGCAGTCCTTTCCATTGTTCTGAGTTATCATGCTGACCACAAATGACAATCAGATCTCCCGTAGGGTTCCATGGACGTAGTTCGTGGTTAAACAAAGGCCAACGCTTGTCGTCAAACTCCTGGTTCGCAAAATCGGCATCTCTGTTGATTCCGTTTATTCCTACTTTGAAACTTAGGTTCCTACGAAGTCCACCCACCTCTATTACTATCACCGGTCTGCCTGTGTTTCTATATCTGTCCCATATTGGTTTGAATTTTTCCATTCTGCCACGCCACAGCACACTCCATATCACGGCCACATCACCCTCGATTTGTTTATTGACATGTACTTTGTCTCCTGTGGCTTCCATGGACTTTATGAATTTTGCAAACACAGTCTTACTATTGAGAGGGCCGTGCATTGGCCATGCTTCTATGTTCATCAGTTGCCTTGCTTTCCTTTTGCAATCTTGCTGACTATATCGTCAGCCTGTTTTGGATCAAATTTTACACCATTGAAAGGATCATAGGCTTCAACATTTTTCCAATAGTCCTGCTCTTTTTTGTATCGTAAGTCAGACTTAGAACTTTTGCCCTTTATCTTTCTCTTGCCTTTCATGTGGTCAATGTAGTCACCAACTGCGCTGTTAATAAAAACGTGTAATCCTTCTACTCCGGCACCTTTACCTATGTCTACTCCGGCGTCGGGAGCAACACGTTGTAGTATCTGCCAAAACAGATAACTGTCGTGCCATTCTAATTCGTTGAATATGTTTCCTGTGTTGTACAATTTCGTCCATTCGTCTATGAACAAATTTATTTTTTCGTGCCGCCTGTTGTAGCACACCCAACCACATTCCGGATAAGTTACCCTTCCAAGATAATTCACAAGTTTGTCAGTGGGCAATAGTCCAAACACAAATTCTTTTGTGATTGGTCTAAATGTATATGTGTCTGCGTCCAACCATAACACATAGTCTACATCTATGTTTTTTATGGCGTGTGCAACCGTGAACGTCTTGTGCGAGAATCTAACAGCGTCCCAAAGGAAAGAACCTTTGTTCCGGTCCTTGTCGCCTGCTTTTGGATGTCGTCTTACCCCGCCCTGTATCTCAGTTAATTCGCCGTTGGCAACTGGATCATCTTTGTGTTTTTGTTTGAATGCGACAAGGTCAGGACTCTCTTTTTCAAGATCGACGTAGACAATTTTATCGTGTAAAAGATCAGGCTTTTCTTTCTCATAGTACACATAAAGTTTTACGTCATTGGGCCAATTTTCGATATGACTCTCTATCATTCTTTTGGCGTAAATAGTCCATCTATTAGGCGGAAAGGTTGTTATTACTGCTAGAGTGGACATGACTTTATTTAATTTTATATGTTTCCTTCCAATTTTTTACTTGCCATTGGGGTAATAGACCTTTGCCTGCTTTCTGCGATCTTTTAAGTTGTTTCAATCTCTCTTTACCAATTGTCTTGTCGTACACATCATTCAACGTGTCATCGATCTCGTCCATTAACCAATATCCTATTGGTACTGTCCAGCCTGTCTTACTTTTATATAACAGGTATTCGGGTAAGTCCTTACTGTAAGTTTTTTTGATTAAAGATTTCATGTTATTACCTTGGAACTTGTGCTCTGATTTAATGTTTAGACAGTACTGCATGAATTGTTTAGATGCATAAGGAAAACGTCCTTCCATACTGTACGCCATTCCATAAGAATCATTTCTCGTAAAAAATTGCTCCGGCACTTGAGCCGCACAATCTAATGCCATGTAAGATGCTGTGGGATCCGCTGGATTCCATAATTCCTCCCCATAACATTTGGCTAATTCATTGACCAAAGTGTCGTCATCTATTGGATCTTCTGTCATGGGATAACTTCCTTTCCTTATTCTTTGCATCCAAAGTTCTAACAATCCTTTCCACGAGGTTGGTTTGTCTTCGCTGTTGTACAAATTGAAATATTTTGGATATCCGCCAAACAGTTCATCTCCCATGTCGCCTGCCATTGTGATTACAATATCGTTGTCTGCTAAGACTTTGTTTGTATAGCAATAGACAGAGTTGCTTGGATTGTAGTTTGGTTGTTCCATGTAATAGATGCTGTCGTCCCACGCTGAAAGATATTCGGCTGGCGAAACTAACACATCGTGATGATTAAAATTTTGTTCTTTGGCAAACAAATCTGCAATTTTTGAATCACTATTGTAGTCCTCGTCTGCCTTAACTTCTGGTGTGAATCTATTTGTGAAAGTGTGCACCTTGTCATGGATTTTGTTTAGTTCGTATGCAATTATAGACGAATCTAACCCTCCACTCAAAAACACACCAATTTTACGTATGCCGATAGCACTACGTCTCACGGTGTCTGTAATCATTTGCTTCAATTCATTTTTCGAGTAGTCTTGATCTGCGTTAGGTTTGATATAGATTCTCTTTGCATAATCAATCCTACCACTTTCGATATCATATACTATCGTCTCTCCAGGAAGAACTTTTTTGATATTTGTGAATAATGTGTTTCGTAGTGGATTGGTACCTGTCCTACTCAGCATACTACTTGCCAAGCGATCTAAGTTTCTTGCATCTGGAATTATGTCCAACATACCTTTGACCTCAGATGCAAACACAAGTCCTCTGTCGATTTCTGAATAGAACAACGGTTTGATTCCTGCGTGATCCCTGCTCAAGGTAATTGTTTTTGCTGATACATCGTAGTAAGCGAAACCATGCATAGAATCAATTTCGTCTATGAATTCTATTCCATACTCGTCGAGTCCCCAGGCCAACAGTTCTGTATCACAGTTGGTGGTGTTGTTGAAATTTGTGTATTTTTCTAGTAATTCTTTGTAGTTGAAAATTTCACCATTGTAGACAAGACGATTTCCTTTTGGTGTTAACCAAGGTTGCTGAGAACGATCAGGATCAGCCATTATGCTAAGAAGATTATGACCAAGTGTCACTTCATCCGATGTCCACACGTTCGAACCATCAGGTCCTCTGTGTTTACAAACTTCAATGTACTTTTCTATGAACGCAGTATCATTTGCAGTGATACCATATATTCCACACATTATAGTCCCAACTTAGATTTGAATCTTTTGTAGACTGTGCCGTCTCTGATTTCCTTGATGCTCCACATCTTGTAACCTAGGTCATGTACCCATTGTGTTCTGTCTGGATACTCGGGTGTCTCTATGTTGTTGAGGTCCTTGTTGCACACGTCCCAACATAACGCAAGATCAGATGTGCAGAACGTAGGGATACCACGTACACAACTGTCTGTGCTGGCAGTTGAATTATGTGTGACAACGGCATGTGCATTTGCTATTGCTTCTTGGAAATGGAATCTATAAAACTTCTTTTCATCACCTGCAAAATGTTTTTGCGTGTACTGTAACTCTATGTCCTCCGGCAACTCGTTCCTCCTGTCAACAATACTTGCAACATGATTAGGGTGCGGACGTACAATAAATGGTCTGTCTGTGGCTGGACGTAACTTATCATACACGTCATTGAACCATGCTATCGGATCTAGTTCGTTCATGCTCCAATTGTCTTTGGGTTGTAGGACGAATATAATGGGATCGCCTTGGTTTGACTTACGCCATGGCTCATACCTTACTTTAAATTTCTTTACCATCATGTCCCATCTATCGCTTGGACTGTTATCTGACAAAAAGTTTCCGTCATTCATTGGTGTGTACAACGCAACTCTAAAATGATGTTCTGGTGATGTTGACACGTTTCCAAAACTTGAGAGCAATCCACCGTCAAATGTAATAAGAGGAATCTTCTTTGATCTACAGTTGTCTGCAAGTTCTCTTCGTCTTCCTTTGGTGTGGTGCATCTGTCTACTGCCACCGTATCCGAACATTGCCGCCATGGGTGCCGTTGGTGTCATTTCGCCTTGAACAGTTGGTCCTGTCCTGTGTTCGTTTACAATGATAGCCTCATCACCTGCCGCTTCTATTCCTTCTAGAAGGTGATACAGCAGTTCCCAACTGTTACCACGTCTACGATCTTTGACTGTCCTTCTAAATATTTCAACCTTCATTTAACATTCTCCATGCTGTACCATTTGTCATTTCCTTAAGGCTCCAATTATTATACGCTAGACTGCTGAATAATGCAATCCTGTCACCATATTTAGGTGTTTCTATTTTTGCAAAATTTGTTTCAGATATGGGTGCCGCCGCCGAATTGTTAGGATCACATAAAACAGGTACACCATTTGCCAAACTTGCAATCATGGTGTTGGAGTTATAAGTCACAGTAGCGTAGTATTGGCTCCAATCTATTGCGCCTTTACTCACAGTGGGTCTGTCTATTTTTACCGTAGCACCTACATGATCTTTTATTACTGTTGGGTTGTATGGCTTCTCACGAATGTCTATCTCTCTGTCGGTGTTTGCTTTCAATACTTTCAATGTGTTTTGTAACCAAGTCTCTGCATGGAAAAAATTTGCTATTGCATTCGTTGGTGGCAACACTAATATTTTTCTTCCCTTGTGCCATGGCTTTATATCTTGTTTGAAAAATTTTTCATATCGGTCAGTTGGTCTAGATTGCATGATGTTTTGACAATGTTTATTTTTTGTAATCCTTAACCAGTGCGGACTGTCATGTGCGTTTGTGAAGTATCCATGATCCATGAAGTAAAAATCCTTCTTTTCTTTCTCACACCATTTGTATACTTCACCCGACCCTGCTAGGATGCCATACATCGTAAGTTCTTCTTCTGGCAAATTTTTCATTTCTCTGAATTGATATATTTTACCTAGTCCAGATCCTTGTACAAATGCATCTACATATCTTTGTGTTCTTGGTTTTGTTGTGTGTATACCCGACAGCATTATTTTCTATTCTCTTTCACGTCAAACATTTTACGTTTTGCCACTCTATTGAATTCAGCAATGATATTCACACTCCTTCTATGCATTTGAGCATTGCTCCTAGCAGAAACACTGTGTACACATCTTGCAGAGTTATTACAAAAAACAACAAGTGTGTTTGCTTTGTAAGGCACTGTCTTTACAATTTTTCCTGCCTTGTCTTTGACTTCTCGTCCACCATTTTTGTTTACCTCTGTGATATTGTCAAAGGTCTCGTGAATTTGGAACTCACCGCCTGTGCTTTGATCATCGGAATAAGGCATATACAACAGGGCGGCATATATCTCTCTTGGGTTGTCAATGTGAGCAGTTCGCGAACTGAAGTCGATTGGTTTGTGCATAACCGTTTGACAGTCTGTGCCTATTTTATCATCGCCCTTGTCCCAACCTCGCGGACTCAGTGTTTGCTCTACACCTTCGATGTGTGGCACAAGGTCTCCAAACACAGATATCATCTCTTTATAGAATTCTGCTGACGTGTGGTACTCGGTAAATTTTCTCCATGTATCGGAGACTTTCCCAGGTTTAAGCATTTCGTCTGCTTTGAGCCTGTAACATATTCCGTTATCAAAAGGCGAAGTAGATAACAGTTCGTGTTTAGGCCATTCTTTTTCTAATGTGTTGTACAATTCTTGAGGCAGAGCGTCCTCTATCACAAAGTGAGGATACGGATCCATTATAAGGTCAGGTGTCTTCTGTAGGATAGAAAGGTTCATTCCAGTTCCTCCATTATCTCAGGAATGTTAATCTCAAAATTTATCATGTCGCTGAATCTCTTTACTCCTGCCAGTTTGTGTCCGTCCTGTCTCGGTATTGGAATCACCTTTGCCAAATAAAGTTTGTGTTCTAGATTCAAGTTGTGTGACAGTAAAGGATACACTTTTTTGTGCACCATGTTTCTGTCTTGTATCTCTATTACTTTTGTTCCTGGTCTGCACCATAACAAGTTGACCATGCCTGCTCCGTGTGCCGCCAAAACGTGTGTTGCCTCGGCGAACGTTCTCATCTGCTCTTCTATTGGTAAGTTTTCAAGTACGACTGTCTCCCATCCTTTCAATCTCAACAGCAACTCATCTGAATTGACCAGTTTCCTTGTTTTGGCACCTGGTCTAAGCACAACAATTTTTCTGTGTGGCTTTGCGTCCTTTAGACTTTGCAAGCCTTTGAAATGTCTTAACCATGGTGCGAGAGGAGGTACTATTACACCATCCTTAGAATTACTCATGCTGGGTACAAGAAGATGTTTGAATTGCCAAGTTTCACCTTTAGGCATTACTACAATTTTCACATCTGGAAAAAGTGCTTTACAAACTTTTTCAAAATAAGGACTATGATTTGCAAGTATGAAACAGAACCTCGCAAAGTTTGTTGACCATCTTTTCTCCATCAATCTAAATTTTGATATAACGTCGATCCAAATGTGCCATGGGTTGTGTTTAGCCTCATCGTCTACCGGAAGCCATACGTATGTATGAGTTTCGTTGAAACTTTGTTTCACAGGAGGTAGGTCCAAGTCAACTTGGTCATTCCATTCGGTCCAGAGTCTGTGGCTTTTGTTAGGTTTGTGTCTGCTCTTGTGTGTTAACTTCCAAACATATTCAGTGATCAACTTATTCTCCCTGGTCAGCAATAGAGGACAGGTATGCACTTTACATTCATGGAACTCCGCTACGAATGTTGGTAAACTTGTAAAGTGTGGATCGATTGATTCATGATATGGCACAGTGTAATTGTATTCCGGGTCCACCGTCTCCCAACGGTCGAGGAAATACTTCAGCGAGTTTATGTTTTTGGCTAACATTTTATTAATAATTATGTTATAGTACACTATTATGATATTATTCTCAAACGGTTGCAGTTTCCTGACTCCCAGACCCAAGGATGGAGTAGACACATTTACCAGTAAAATTATCGCCGAAAAGTATGATATGGAACTTGCCAACATCGCGATGGGAGGTCGGGGAAATACGAGAGTCAGTTTCTCATCAAAGGTATGGCTTGAACAGAACAAGGACAAGGATGTGTTTGCTGTGATAGGTTGGTCCAGTTCGGTCAGGAACGACTACGTAACAGATGACGGATGGAAGAAAGGTCGCATACCCGGAACAGATCTCACGTGGCGTACTTGGAAGACATTAGACAATGTTAGTTTCATCAGGAGCCACAAAGGGTGGGATATTGAAAATAATTTAGCAATGAATTTTTTAGAGAATGTTTTTGACCTGCAAAATTATTTTGAACGTAAGCGGATACCATATGTGATGTATAACTCACTGCCCAACGACTTTGGCAACGGCACAGCAGACTTTGAGGTTATTAGAAGTGCAATCAACATGGATAGGTTCTTCAGTCCAAAGGTCAGTCATTTTGAATTCATAAACGATAAGAACTTGATAGTAAGTCCCGACGACCCACACCCATCAGCAGAAGGACATCAACAATGGGCAACACAATTAATGGAATTTATAGATGCTAACGATCTACGCACCATTCAGTAATAAGAAAAGCAAGGCATGGGAAGTGTTCAACGGTGTCGAGAAGTCGTGGCCAGATCAGATTGCCAAGTTAGACAATGCTGTGGAAACGGATCCTGTGAGCAACAGCATGTTTTGGGGGTTCGTCGGCAACAACAGGGAGATGGTCAAGAAGTTGGAAGCACGTAATCACAACTACTGGTTCACAGACACACCTTACTTTGGAAGATTTGATAACAACAACCTGAAACCTGACAATCATTATTGGCGTGTGTGCAAGAATGCCATTCACGTTCCTTACATCAAAAATTGCAAGGCCGATAGATTTGAAAAGTTTGGAATGAAGATCAAGGCACCAAACTTCGCTGGCAAGTATATTTTAGTTTGTCCTAGTAGTGCAGGCATACACAATTATTTAGACAGACCTAACTGGACTAACGAGACCATCGAACAGATCAAGAGATACACAGACAGACCAATCCGACTTCGACACAAGCCTAGGGGCAGGGGTACATCAGGACCAAGTGAGGCAACAGTACCCCTATCCGAGGATCTCAAGGAGGCCTGGTGTGTAGTCACAAGTTGTAGTATTGCGGCCGTTGAGGCAATTTGTGAAGGAATTCCTGTATTCTGCGATAACAAAAGTTTTGCTGTTGATGTTGGGAATGTTGAATTATCTGATATTGAAAACCCTTATTACGGAGGCCCTGAACCGTGGTTATACAGCCTTGCCTATCAACAGTTCACTCCGGAGGAATTCGCAAACGGAACCGCAATCGAAATATTAATGGACAAGGGTATGCTATGAAAATAGAAAAGGTCAATGGATTTTGGGTGCCATCAGAGGATATTCACATAAACGATTGGCGAGAAGGCAAACCGTTCACGCAAAATAAATGTCTCATAAAATTTCAAGATTATTGTAAATCACAAAACAAGAAGTTTCGCACAGTGCTTGATATTGGAGCATGGTGTGGAACATGGGCAAAAGCATTAGAGCCATTTGCGAAAAAAGTAATTGCGTTTGAACCTGACAAATTGCATTTTGAATGCCTGCAAAGGAACTGCACTATAAACTGTGATCCTAGGCAGGAGGCGGTTGGGGCCACTGAAGGGCTGATATCGTTGACGGAGGATAATTTCACACAGGCAAAAAGAGTGCTAGATGAAGGTGATATACGTATGGTTACTATAGATAGTTTTGGATATAAGGATGTCGATCTCATAAAGATTGACGTAGAGGGTTATGAAATGCAAGTGCTTGAAGGTGCCAAAGATACATTAATGACTAGTCAATATTTGATGATCGAATTAAACAACAATACAAAAAAATACGGTAGCAACAACCAAGATGTCGAGCGATACTTGAGAGATAAAGGTTACAAAGTTTTATTAGAGCATTGGCCAGATAAAGTTTTTTACCGTACGTGATGTAAATTAAATACTTCGAATGAAAATTTTTATAACAGGTGTAGCAGGGTTTTTAGGATCTCATTTGGCAGACCTAATGCTATCACAAGGACACCAAGTAGCCGGGAATGATAACATGATTGGTGGCTATGTTGATAACGTGCCTCAGGATGTTGAATTCCATCAAGTTGATTGTTGTGATCTGGAAAATCTCACAAAAGCAATGGAAGGCTGTGACATTGTGTATCACACGGCGGCCACTGCATATGAAGGGCTCTCAGTTTTTTCTCCTGTACTGGTAACTAGAAATATTTTTGAGGCATCTGTAACAACTATCACAGCGGCAATACGAAACAAAGTTAAACGTATTGTGTATTGCTCAAGCATGGCAAGGTATGGACATCATGACGAGTTGCCATACAAAGAAACTTACGAGTGTCGTCCGCAAGATCCGTACGGTATAGCCAAAAAGGCAGGTGAGGATGTGTTGAAAAATTTATGTGAGACACATGGAGTCGAGCACGTAATCGCAGTGCCACACAACATAGTTGGACCAAGACAAAAGTATGACGACCCGTTTAGAAATGTTATGTCTATCATGTTGAACAGAATGCTACAAGGAAAACAACCAATAATATACGGTGACGGTAAGCAGAAAAGGTGCTTCAGTTACATAGACGATTGCTTGTATTGTTTGAACGCACTTGCCTTCAATGAAAATGTTGTTGGTGAAGTGATTAACATCGGACCTGACGAAGAACCTGTGACAATAAATGAACTGGCAGAAGCCTGTGCAAATGAAACCGGACTTAACTTGGATCCTATACACCACAAAGACAGGCCCAAAGAAGTAAAACTTGCAACCTGTAGTTCTGACAAGGCAAGGAAGTTATTAGATTATAAGACTTCTACGAACATGCGACAAGCAGTCAGCAAGACAGCAGAATACATTAGGACACGAGGAACCAAGAAGTTTCAATACCACTTACCATTGGAAATAATCAACGATATCACACCAGAAACATGGAAAAATAAATTGATATGATTTCGTTTTGTTGTCCATCACGTGGCAGGCCAACCCTCGCAAAGAGATTAGTTGACACCGCAATCGAAACTCAGAAGGGCGACACGGAGTTTCTTTTTTATTTGAATGATGATGATCCTAGGTTGACCGAATACAAGGATCTACTAGATGAAAAGCACTACACAGTTGGTCCTAATCAGTCGACATGTTACAGTTGGAATCTAATGTGTGAAAAGAGTAAACATGATGTTGTAATGCTAATGGGAGATGATGTCCAAGTGGAAACTAAACACTGGGATCAATTAATTGTTGATGAAATCAACAAGTACAAGGACAAGATTCTAATGGTAGTTCCGAGTGATGGCAGGAGGAAAGGCACACTTACCTTTGGAGATCAACCACGTTTGTGGGACGACACACCATTGCCGGCGGCACACTTTGCTGTACATAAAAACTGGACAAACACACTAGGGTATCTAGCACCTGTTTTCTTTTGGCATTGGCATGTGGATTCATATACACAAAAGTTGGCACGTAGAATCAATAGATGTCTGTATTTGCCTACGGTGACATTTCATGCGAAGAAGATATTAGACGATGACGCTGGCAAACAAATCAGGAAAAACTTGAATATCAAAGAAAGAGACTATTTTGTTAACAGCAAAAAAGGGCGTTACTTACAGGCAGACACGGAAGCCCTAAACAGTTTCATTGAATCTTTTCAGTAGTTCTTTATATTTTCCTATCGATAGGTCAAGTTGAACTAAGGGATTCCTAATATATTTCCTTTTAGCCTCAATAAATTTAATGTTTTTTGATTGTGTGATTAGGAAAGTGTTTGGGTGATAAGCAATTAACTTGCCGTTTATACTAACATGGGAAACAGTGAGGTTGCTACGTTCTTTGAAAAACCAGAGACAAATTACTTCTTTATTGAAGTTCAAATCATCAAACGATTCTAAGAATTCAAAACCTGTTTTATATTTTTCGTCAAAGGCTTGCCATGTCTTATGATTTAAATTATTTTGATTTTCGTACAATGCATCGTATTCTTTTGTATCAAAAATCGAACCGGTGTAGAAATATTCAACAGGTTCTTTGAAGTAATGTACTGGTTTTAGTTTTTCCCAATTCATTAGGCGCTGAATAAATTAATTAGTTCTTTCTTCCAGTCATCAGCGTATTCACAGTCTCTATATCCATCGAACCAAGGACCGCCCTCGGTGTAGTGCAATATCTTTGGTCGTCCATCGCTTGGTTCTTTGTACCATCCAACTAGCCAGTTGTATTCCAATGGTAGTGATCCTATCTCATTGTCGTCCAGCCAACTGAATCGGTGCAGGAATTTTGGTGATTCTTCATTTAGCAAATCTGGAGTCAGTATCTGATTTTTTGGATGCTCACAGTTCCAAAGAACCATGCTTGACCAATTTTTTCTTGGATAAACCGTCTGTACCTGACCATCCATTTTAGTTGTTTCTTTTGGTGTGTAGTCGTGCTGAACACAAACCACTGCTTTTGACGGATCACAAAATTTCACAAGTTCATGACTTGGAATTTTCCATAAGAAGTCGCAATCACAGAACACTGCCCAGCCTTTGAAATCATTCAGGTAAGGCACAAAGAATCTTGTAAAAGTAAATTCCGTTGATCCCAGTTTGTCTATTGGACGTGTGTAAAGTCCCTGATCTCGCATCTGCTTCTGCTTCAATGGTATTACTTCTGCAGATGGATCTCTTCGTTTTATCGAATGTTCACAGACTTGATATGCTATATCTTCTCTGCTGTCATGTCCTACATATATTTTCATCTTGCTACTATTTCGTGGATGTCTTTCCAATTACTTACACGAATAATATCAGGATGTTTAAAATCTCGGTTGTATGGATGGTCAATTAATATAGGCTTTAAACCGTATTTGAGCCCGGCTACAGCGTTCTTTGGCTTGTCCTCGACCCAATATAGTCCGGTATTGTGAAACTCCGCTAGTGCTGAATCTTTGTCCGCTCCTGTGCCAAGGATATGGTAGTTTGTAAACACATGATCACCAAACAACTCTCCCAATCTTCTCTTACGCAGTTGTTGTGCTGGTATGTCTGATGTCTGTGATGTAATAGGAATAAATGTCCAACCTTCAGCGGCCAACAGTTTCACCCATGTCTGTGATTCCATCATGGGTCTCTGTGTTCCCATCCATGCACTCCTGTTGAATTCTCTAATCAATTTTCTTATTTCAGGTATGGCTAAACCAAAACGTTCTGCCATCTCATAGGTGTTCTCTTTGTTTGGCAGTAGCCTGTATGGGTGGTATCTCGCCCCACGTTCGTCAAACAAAGTTCTTTGCAACATCCATTTTGTGAAATGGTGTTCCCATTCTAGTAGAACACCGTCTACGTCCGTTAAGATAATTCTATTTGATATCGGCATCTTCCATACCCGCAACTCTCAGTTTAACAATGTTCGTGATCTGCCATTGTTTCTGATCTAGTCCTTTGGTTATGCCAAGCCATTGGTTTCTTATCAAAGCAAAATCGTTTATTATCTTGTCCATGTCAACAACATCATCTTCGCCGTCGACATATTTTTCAGCGTCTCTGCTTGAAAGTGCTCTGTTGTAATTTTCTAAATACTTCCTGAAAGTTTTTGACCGTAGCCTTCTTAATTCGATATTTAGATATTCTAATATTGCTTCAAGTTGTTGTAGTTGGCCAAATCTTTCTTCAACTATTCCTGGTAGTGCCGCACTGGCCCTCTCGAGGTTTCCGTATATCTTGCATTGCTTCTTTGCCTCTATTAGTTCTTTGTCAAAATATGCTATGCAGTCTGGTATCTTGTTTAGATTTCTGCTGACTTCGTTGTACCAATTAATCATCTTCGCCGTATCCGTCTGACTCTTCGTCTTCTTCGAACACGGTATTGATTGCTTCTTCTAGTTTAGGATCGTATTCAGCAGACGCTTTTATTTCATCATGTTCAACACCGATATCTTCTAGACTTTTTATGAAATCAATAGCCATGTCCAGTTTTTGTCTTTCTGGTACGTAGTGTACTACCGAGTCCCATAATCTTTCGATGTCTTCGTGTGTAAAGTCTATCATTCCTCAACTGCTTCTGTTGTTTCCTTAGGTACTTCTTCTTTGAACTCTGCCATTATCATATCTAATTTATCACCTGTCCACGCTTTCCTAAAGTCTATGTGTTCCTTACCTGCTTTATCGATGTACTTCAGCCTATTCCCTTGTTGTACAAGTAACCCTTTTTTCTCAAATAAGTCTACAAGTCCACTGTATGGATCCATACCTGTGTCATAAGGAATTTTCACTTGTACACCTTCAAACGGTTTAGCGTATCTGGTCTTCATTACTTTACAAGCGGCCCTGATACCTCTTACTTCTGATATCTTGTTGCCTTTCTCGTCCTCTTTCAATTTCAGTTTCTTCATTGCAATCACGATAGAACTTGCGTAGATAAATCCTTGTCCACCTGATATCTTGTCATCTGGATCAAACATATCTTGTGATGCGTATGTGTGGTTGGTTGCTATAAGTCCCACGTTCCAACTACCAAACATATTCACACAGTTTCTTACAAGTGCCGTTAATGCCTTAGGTTTCCTACCCAGGTCACCCTTCATGTCTCCTGCTTCAAACTGGTTAACATCTGTTGGTGTAAGCATCATACCCAGACTGTCTATTACAAAAAGCACTTTAGGTGCACCTTCTTTGTTGTCTGCGTGTTGCTCTCTGTAACCTTTCATGAATTCCGATATAGTTTTAGCCACATCGTCTACCATGGACATGCTCAACTTTAATAGTTTTTCTTCTGATGTGTCTACATTCAATGCCTGTAGCCACTGTTCATCTAATGCGTTCTCTGTGTCTATCAGTATAACGAATATGCCTTGTTCCTGTGCGTTCTTGATAATGTTTCCTGATGCTATGTAACTTTTACCTGCACCCGATTCGCCCGCAAGTACTGTGACCTTGCCTAATGGAATACCTTTGTTGAAATCACTGGTCATCAAATAGTTCAATGCGTAATTTCCTGTGCTGATCCAATCTGTGGGATCGCTGAATCCAATACCTAAACCTTGGATTGACTTTGTAATACTTTTTCTAAATTTTGTTGCGTCAAACACTTTTGTCATTTTGTTTTCCTTATAATACTATCCAAAGGATAATTGCCACAATCAACATCCACGCAGGTATTTGTTTGTACAAGATCCATTCAACAGCCTTTTGTATTTTCTTTTTCATGTTATTATATTACTACACAAGGCCCTGATAGTCAATGCCAGGGCCTTGGTAAAATGTCAGATTATTTTGCTTGTCTTGATCTAATCAACTTCAAGATGTCTTCTGCCCTCTTGGCACTGTCACCCGCTGGTGCGACTGGTGCCGCCTCGGGTTGTGGTGCTGGCGCAGTTTCGGAAACTGGAGCCGCTGTAGGAGCCGCCTCCGCCACCGGTGCCGCTGGAGCCGATGCTGTTGGTACTGTGACCTGTGGTTTGCCTTGGTAAGCCATGCCCGCTGGTCTGAAGTACTGTCCATACTGCTCGAGATCATAAGCCTCACCTTCCACAGATTTCTCAAATAATTCTTTGATTATTTTCACTTCTGCTTCGGTTGGTTCTTTTGGTCTGAAGTCACCTAGATTGTGTAACCCATGTGTGTCGATCGCGGCTCTCTCTGCCTCATCTAATGCACGTTCTCTTCTTGACCATTTTGATGTAGAGTAGTCAGCGTAACCACCTTTGGTTGTTTTGGTGATCCTGAAGTCAACACCTTTAACGTAGTCAGTTGGCATTTCTTCCATCTCTGGATCCATTAATGCCCCTCTGATAATGTTGAAGATCTGAGGTCCAATGATGAATCTTCTGATCGGATTCTCAGGTGTCGAGTCTTCCGCTAGTGGATTCGTTGTGACAAATCCCTGGAAGATGTAACTCTTCTTCTTCCAGTATTTTCTGCCCATGTCTTCCATGCTCTTGTCTTTGAACCACGGTCTGACTTCTGTCAGTACTGGACAAGTTTTCCCATACATTTCCATGCACGGTACTTGCACCGTCACTGGTCTTGAATCAGTTTGACCTTTGATACCTGCGAATGGTAACTTGATCATGTTCCTTTCAGTCCAGAAGAATGTGTTGGTCTCGTCCTTGTCCGGTAAGAATCTAACTACTGCTTCAGAACCTTCTGATATATTCCAGTGTGGGTAGATGGCGTTGTCTCCGCCTGTGTTGGAAGTGGAGCGATTCACTTCTTGAGATTTTAACTTCGCTCTTATTTCAGCCAATGATGCCATAATGTAAGCCTCCTTAATTGTGCCTATGTTGTTGTTTGCCTAAATGTATATTAGACATATAGTACGTAATATACAACTATATTTATCTAATGTCTACTACTATTATTGGTAAAGTGCTAGGTTTTTGATACGATCTATTTGGTTATCGTATGCTATCTCTTCTTCTGAATAGAATTCATTAAGATCTAGTCCTGCCATCTCTATGGCATCTTTCAGTGTGTACTCGTCGTCGCCTACTTTGAACTTGTCTCCCGCTTTCATGCCTGCCGCTTTGGCTTTCTGTACTGCCTGTGCGAATTGGTTGCCTTCGAACTTGCCTGCGTGTGCACCGCCCTGCATCTTCTCGTAGTGTTCCGCGGCCTCTTCTGGTGTAAGTCCTAGTTCGTCTGCCTTGCTCATGAACTCGTCTTTGCTCATGCTCTGTGCCATATCCGCTATCTTGTCGCCCATGCCTTCTGTTTTATCTGCGTACTTGGGATCACCAGACTTCATTTTTTGATAGGCCGGTGTGTTCATCATCTTGTCTGCTTTTGATACATCAAGTTTTGTAGCGTTCTCTTTGTCTTTCTTTTCAATTTCTTGATCTTTAGGTTCAGTGGCATATTCCGCAACTTCCATTTCGCCTGCTCTCAACTTGTCATAGTTCTGCCTTAAGAAATCTTGTGCCTCTTCCTGATCTATGGATGAGAAGATTGTTTTTTCATTTCTGTCTAAAACGTTGTACGTCATCTTGCCTGTGGCTTCACTCCTGCTCATTGACACGTAAGGTTTGATGCCACCTTCGTCTATCATCGAGTCAACCCAACCTTCAAACGCTTCGGTTTCTTTCGCTTTGCCTTTTAGGTCCTTCTTAGGAGAGAACTCACCAGGTTCCATCCTCACTTCTTTGCCGTAGTCTGGATCTGCCTGCATTTTCTTGTAGTCATCGATGTATCTTTTTGCCAATTGTATTGCAATCTTTTTGTTCTTCATGTAGTCGGGTGTTGGTTTAAACGTTGCTGAATTCTCTTGTTCCATTTCATCAGCAACTCTAGAAGCGAAGTTTGCCACCCTGTCTTCTTCACCTGATTTTGTTAGAAGTCTTGATGCGATGTCTGATAAGATAGAACTCAACATAGTGTTTTTGTTTGTGAATTTTGTTGTCTTAAGCATTTTGTCTGCTGTGTCATCTTTTCTTAGAACTAATTTGCTGTCAGGATCATTCAAGAAACTTTGAACTACTGCTCCATGGTCCACTGGTGGTTGTATTGGAGCATCGATTGGCTCATCACCTGGATCTAACTCTGTTACTGGTTCTTCTTTCGTTGCCTCCAATTCACTCATGACTCTGCTAATTAGTGGGAAAGCATCTTCCACTCTGCTATCAAGATTTGTCATAGTGAACTTCTCTCTTAACTTATTGACAGTCTCATCGTCAAGCACTTGGTCTTCCGCTTTCTTGTAACTTTTGCAACTTGATTCATAGTGTCCTTGTTTAGAAAGATTTCTTATGTATTCTCTAAGGTTTTCTAATTGTAATTTTGTATTCTCGATAATGTCTCCTGCGTTGTCATTTAATTGATCCTTGTTGCTGACATATCTTTGGAATGAATTTAATTTTGCGATATCTTCTGAAGTTTGTATGATGTGTTGTCCAAATTCATCATGTGGTCTACCACCGTTAGCAACGTGTCTCATCATTGCTCTCGCACCTGCTAGGTGTGTCAGTGGATACTTGAATCTCTCGCCATCCTCGTTCTCAATGTACAATGATTGTATCTGCCTTGATCTTGCACCCGGCACAGTCTCATCAACCTTGCCTTTGTGTCTGATTATTAATTTTGTTTTGTCTAGGTTCTCAAAAGAACTTTTAGAAGTGCCTGTTAGGCCTTCGCTTATACCTGCTAATTTAGTAATTCTGTTTAATTCTTCTGACATCTCGTCAGTATTTACCGTTTTGTTCGTATCTGCAAGATTTTCATAATCTTGCTTCGTTAGGTTGTTTTTTGTTATATCTCTCACGTCAAACCTTAAACTGTGCTCTACAGCGAAGTCTTTTAACTCCTTTAGGAAAGCATACCATTCGTCTCTGCTGTCTTCGTCTATTTTATTCACTAGATCTCTGTTGTAGTACACTTTCATATTCTCACCGTCCGCTAAACTTATGCTTACTGCTCCAAATGTGTCTGCATCTTCTCTGAATTCAAATTCAAAAAACACGGCATCTGCTGGATTGGCTGTAGCGGCACCGTTCTCATCTCCTAATCTTATGTTTGAGAACTGTGATCTGATCTTGTTGAATAAATCTTGCGAATTTTTTGGGTTCATATAGTGTATTTATTATCCTGTGAACGATCCAAATATAGGCATTGGGGTTATCTCACTGGTACGATCTGTCCATTTTTCGAATATCTTTGGATCAAAATCCGCCAATACTTTCATCATACGTGTCATGAGCAGACACGCACTCACAAGGTCATCGTGTTGCCCAGGTTTAGCCTTATAACTTAAACCAGTTGCTACAAAGTCTTTCATTTCAGATATTAATAGTGTTGAATTTATTTTCATCTTGTCGTTCTCTACAAGTTCTTTGAACTTTGTACAAGCATCTATCTTGTGTTTGGCAGTTGTGTTGAAGCCTCTCCTGAACTTACGTCTGTGCCCTTTTCTTATAGGTTCTGATAGGAACATACCTTGTATGTTTTCTTCACCTATGTCCATTACTCTCATCAGCGCGGCCTCACCTATGGTGTTGTTTTCCATACTGTAAAATATCTGTGGAGATGCGGTGGAATCCTGTTCCATTATGGTGTCATGAATATGTTTGTTAATACCTTGCAAGATACGTACCTGTTGGTTCATAGGCGTTTGGTTGTGGTGCCATTCTCCTACCTGCTCGAAAGTGGGTAACTCGAATACCTGTATTGCGGCATAGTCACCACCTGTTCCCATGCTGGGATCCAGCGAGACCATGTAAGTGTGTCCCGGAGTTGGACGCTTGAACCAACGCACCTGTCCTGTTGTCTCCACTGGTGGTATGCCTTCCATGTCCGCCAACACTATACTTGATATCAATGTTTCATCAAAGATCAAGAATTCACACTCGTGTTCCCTTCTAAATCTCTCTTCACCTATTCTGGCTCGTTCTGCATCTGCCCATTCTTCATTCCTGTCAGGATGTTCTGACCAGTGTGCCTTCATGGCATAGAAACCGTTTGTGCCTATTACTTTGTCATTGCCGTACTCGTCAAATCTTTTATTGGCCTCCTTCCAGATCATGGCGAACTGATCTTCGTCACTGTTCGGAGTTGATGTGATCATGCACTTACCACCTGTACTCAATGTTGGTGACAGAGATGTCCAAAACTCCTTGGCCTTCTCTGGTGGTTGCACGAACGCGAACTCGTCACAATAAATCATTGTCAAGGACATACCCCGTCCTGTATTTTCTGTAGTTGTCGTTGCCATGATCTTAGAACCATTATCAAACTCTATGCTGTTCCTATTATACTGAGTAACACCGGCCTTGATCCAACTTGGCAACATCTCGTATGCGTAACGCACCCTGGACATGATGTCTGATGCTCCTGCGTATTTGTGTGCCGCGATCAGTATCTGTGAATCTGGTTTGAACATCGCATACCAAATCAGGTAACCCGATGCACAGGTCGTCTTGCCTGTCTGCCTTGGTAGCATTGAAATACTGAATCTGTGATTGTTGTATGCCTCGATCAAACGTTCTTGATACGGGAAAGGGTCGAAAGGCATCTCACCTTTGGTGGGGTGTTGTATCTTCATGAACTGCTTCATAAAGAACAGTGGACCAGTTTTCTCGTCCATACACTTCTCAAGTTGTTCAACCTGCTGTTTGGTGTATTTGTGTTTCTTGTGCGCCTTCTTAATTTGGTCGCTATCTAGTGATACATACGCCATAGTGTAGTATTTAACGCTGTGTTTGTACTTGGAAAAGTATTACTTTGCTTCTTTATCTTTGATGGCTTTTTTCATTGGTTCAGTTTTATTACCATCTTTATCCATATCCAAGAAGTCAGGTTTTGCTTTTTTGGCTTCTGTTTGATATGCTTCCTTGAAACTTTCATACTGTGCTCTAAGAGTGTTTGCTAGATCCTGTTCTGTGATCTTGTCTTCTGCCGCCATGTGATTATCTCCAGGATACTCTTTTCTGTACTGAGTCTTTTGTCTGTTTAATCCACCTGAATGCTTGTTTACTAGGCTGTCAACATCTTGAACCTTCTCTTCAGGTTCGTTTGCGAAAGTTTCTTCTTGTTTTTCGTCTTCAGGATTCTTAACGATGTCTCTCATTCTAGCCATGTCCATTGAACCTGCCGCGTCGTCTGTGTCCATTTCTGGTTCATCTGCACCGATCATCTTAGCGTCTACTGGTTGTACACCTGCAAGTTTCAAGATCTGCATCATCATTGATGCTTCTTGAGGAGTGTCTGTTGATATTTGTATTGCTTCTTTTACAGTTTCTTTTTTCATCATTTTGCCCTCTCCTGCCGCAATGCCGTCTTCGTCGTCTTCTTCGCCATTTATCGCATCATAAAAACCTCTCATGCTCTCGCCGTGTTTCTTTAAAAATTCTTCTCTTGAAAGTTTCTCTGCTTCGTCGTGTAAGTAATCTTTCATTCCGCCTTCAGTAACTTCTTTAGGATTTGTTCTTTCAACGTTCTCTACTGCATCTTTCACCAATTCAGGTTTTTTCTCTGCGATTTCTTTTAATTTTGTTAACACATCTATCATTTCCATAACTTATTTCCTTTTTGGGTCTGGGTGCGGGTTAGTTGATTTTGATAAAGGACTTGGTGTTCCTGCTTCTTCGTTGCTCTGTACTTCTTGCGTTTTGTTGTCTTTGCCCACTTCCATATTGAGTGCATTGGCTTCTCTGTCCTTTAATAGTTCTTTAAGAAGACCCATGTTTGCTTTTGTGCTGTGGTAGTCTTCCGCGTTTACTTTAGGAGCATCTTTGTACTCGATGTCGTGAAGTTTATTGGCATATTCAGATTTTTTAGCAACTTCCATGTCGTTTTGGTATTCTTCTGTTGGCTCTCCTGGTTTCCTCACAACGATGTGTGTTGCTGGAATCCTCAAAATGTCTGAAAGATATTCTTGCATTACTCTAGGCGATTCTGGGTAATTCGTTGTTACATCAAAGATAGTAACAGATTCGTTGCTTAATCTTGGAAAGTCTAAAGGCAAAGTCATAATTGGTGTGCTTTTGCCTGCTGACATTTTAGCAAGATCGAATTTTTGTAGTGCTGTTTCCAAAGCATTTTTGTCAATGTCTTTAGGTTCACCAGCGATCTTTATTTTGTAGTCATATGACTTTGTTGATTCTGTTAGGTAGTCTTTAAACGTGCTCATATGCAATATTTAGTCTTTTTTGAGTAGTTTCTTCATCAATTCGTTACGGTCAGATATCACATATCCGTCGCTTTCCTCCATTGCGGGACCGTCCTTGTTGCCCTGGTCTAATTTCTGTTTTTTGAGTTGAAGTTCTATCATTTTAAGTTTCTTGTCAATTTTACCGCTTTTGGCGTCTATGGCGTTTCGTAGGAAATTTCCAGCAACTTCAAAGATACGTCCTGAATATCTCGAGTCAACGTTCATGCCCAGATCCATGAGATTCTTGTAACTCTCTTCTGCTTCGACTGCCAACTTGTCCAGCTCTAGATCCGATAGTTCGCCCAATCCTTTCACCTGTGGCAATGCGGCCGCGACCTTGTCAAATTCCGCATAACTTTTTTGCAAGTTTTTCTGTGTTTGTGGATCCAAGTTCTTGGTAGACGGGTTGCCATTCGCTTCGTTGACCTTCCTGTCTTTTTCTTTCTTGTCTACTTCCTTGAATGCCTCTTTGACATTTGGTAAATTTAATATGTCCTCAAGTTTCTTTGTCATTGTTTTATTTACTTACGTTTACCGTTGTGGAACAACTGTTCTTCTGATACTACCCTGAAACGTATTTTCCTTTGTTTGGCATAGGCATTTGCGGCCTCCCACTTGGCCATGTTTATCACAACCTGTTTTTTCTTTGCCATGCTCTTTCCGGCAGATTCCATGCTGGTCTGACTCATGGGTTTGACCTCAACCATCTCTGCGTGTTTACGCCCTTCCTTGTCTTGGTAAACTATGAAGAAGTCTGGCACGTACACAGTGTACTTGCCAGTGAAAGGATGCCGATATGGAATCTTTATAGACTCACTGGCCCATTGGTACACGTTAGGATGTTCGTCACACAGCCTCATGAAAGCGTGTTCCCAGCTCGACCTGTATGTTGGTGTTTTAGTTCCCACGTACTTCTCTTGATTTTTGGGAGAGAATTTACCCCTTGCAAATCTTGGCAACATTATGATATTATGTTTCTAGATACTGTCTCTTTTGCAGTCAGGGTTTTTCTTACACCTAACCTACTTGATTTGTATCTGTTGGCGTTAAGGATTATTGTCATAAGTTCCGTCAAAAGTGAGGGACTAGCGTAAGTTAACTGATCTAAGATTTGTTGAGGTTTTATATTATCTATTTTTGCCTGTGATAATATTGCATATGCTGTAGCCTCGGAGGCCTCTCTTGAAAAGTTACGTTTCACAAAGAATGCTATAGTGCTGTCATACTCGCCCACATTGAACTGGTAAGAAGTTTCATAATCTGTTGTTATGAGTTTATTCACAGTCTTCTGTAATTCGTCCTTGTCTTTTGGTGGTAAGTTTGAGTAAAATTCAGCCATTACAGTGTCGCCTTTTCTGTTGCAATTTCTACGTCTTGCGTTTGTCTTTCAATCTTTATGTATCCTTCTGTGACTAACTTTCTGATGTCTGTGATTGCCTTGCTTGTGTAAACGTTCTTGACAGTGTCTGAAGAACCTTGGTACTCTACATTTGACTGAGCAACTGTAAGTCCTTTACGAGAACCTATGTCTTTGTAATAGATGCCAGCCGCAATTTCGTCTCTGACATCCTCATCATTATTAACAAGATTGAATGATTCATCTGCACCCAAAAAATTTAATGTGTTTACCGCACCGTTTGTGATGACTGTGTTATTTGCTTGTTTACCGTTGTCCGCAGTGCCTCTCGCGACTGCTATAGCCGAAGCACCAACAAGCGCGGCGGCGCCAACTGAAAACTGTGCAACAGGATTAGTGATTGTTCCTGCTTGTTTGCCAACCTCTAGTACCCCGTCTTTAGCGATACCTTTTAATTCTTCTTTTACATCTTTCTTTTTAATTTTCTTGGCGTTGTTGTACGTGTTAGAAGCAGATAGTATTGCACCCAGGATGTTTCCTGATTGCACATTCCTGATCACTGAACCTATGCCATCTACTACACCTCCAGGGCCAAATATACTGTTGGTACCACCACCTAACACCGTCAGTGGGCTAGGAGAATTGTCAT
>Ga0222719_10000699_pt1 | contig 33484 bp, 47 predicted proteins | sample C33_34DmetaG_FD_165039 | JGI IMG/M metagenome (GOLD analysis project Ga0222719, IMG submission 165039) | Estuarine water microbial communities from San Francisco Bay, California, United States - C33_34D | ecosystem: Environmental > Aquatic > Marine > Unclassified | place: USA: California... | reverse complement strand
TGGGTCTGCTGCAACCAGTGAGCAAATACAAATTTGCAGAAATTCTTCAGTGACTGGTGATGGCACGAAAAGCTTTTACGTCTGGGGTGCGCAGCTAGAAGAAGGCTCCTTCCCCACATCCTACATCCAGACCACCGGCAACACTGTTACCCGCAACGCCGACGTAGCGACGATGGGGCCGACTACCGGCGGGACAGAGCTTGTGACCAACGGCACGTTTGATACTGACACGACTGGTTGGACGGCTGGCGTTACAACTGGGACGACAGCCACTGTGTCGTCTGGCGTAGTAACTATCAGCGCATCAACAGCATCAGGCGCTGGTATGTTTTACCAGCCGGGGGCAAACACGCCTACTGTGATTGGCAGAAGGTACAGAGCCACTGCTGAGTTGAGCGTTGTGTCTGGTTCTGGTGTTGCTTTGGTTGTTAATTCTGGATATTTTTCTGGAACATACGGAAATGAAACTATTACGAGTGGCACAAACGTAACTGTTACTCTTGATTTTACAGCAACAACAACGGCGGCACATGTTGCTATTTATCGTTTTGCACCTTATGCCGACACCGATGAGTACAAGGTGGACAACGTAAGCGTCCGCGAACTGTACCCCTTCGAGCAGTACAACCCCGCAGAGGGGACGGTGGTGTGCAGTGGTAATCATGACCAAGATGCTGCTGCTAGGGTGTGGATATTCAATCAGGACAATTCTAGTGCGCCTCGCATTGACCTAACCGTAAACTCGTCTCAGGTTATTAACCCTGTTGTTGTAAACAGCGGCGGCACTGCCGAATCTAGTCTTAACTTGGGCAGTTACACGCTCGGCTCTGATTTGACTACGGCTATTGCCTTTAAGGAAGACACTTACGCTGGGAGCGACAATGGAGATGCCGTCTCCACTGACACTTCCGGCGCAATGCAAGCTGTTGACGAGCTTACGTTTGGCTCCTTCAGGGGCCTCAGTTCATTCATCTGCGGTCATATAAGCAGGTTTTCCTACTATCCACGCCGTCTGCCCGATGAAACTCTTGAGAGCCTAAGCGATGACTGATGACCTCGACAACACCCCGCCGCCTCAAGTGGACTGGTACATCAAGGTAGCCGACAGGGCCGCTCTGATTACCGCACTGAAAGGCCCAAGCGAAACGCAAGACACGTTTGATGATGACGGCAATGTCACCGGCAGCGAGACTGTCTATCCTCACAGCATCATCACGCAGGACGAGGATGACAATGATGTTATTCGGGCTGCAGCGTGGGTGCGGGTTGACGAGATTGGCAGCATCTATGCGCCGACTGGCAACACCCTGACTGACGATGATGGCAACAGCTACCCTGAGATGGCGGCTGTCGCTGGCTATCACGCCAATCTGCGTAAGCTGTCCGACAAGGCAGACACGCTGATACAGCATCTAGAAGATGGCGGTGACACGATTACACCACCGGCAACACCAGCGAGGGGGTTTGCGTGATGGAAATGTCCGGCCTTATAGACATCCTGATTGGTGCCATTGTGGCCGGTGGCGGTTGGTGGGTAAACCGTATGGCCAATGAGCAGAAGCGGCTGGAGATTCTGCTGAACCGTACCCGTGAGGAATACGCCACCAAGGGCGAACTGCGTAATGACATCCGCAATGTGATGGAAATCTTGAACCGTCTTGACGCCAAGATGGACAAACTGATGGAGCGTGCAAATTGATCCCAGTGCCGATAGTTGATCTAATCCAGATCGCTGTGTTGGTCGGCATACTCATCGTCGTAATGAAACGCTAATGCTCGCGGAAATTGCGGCGGCGAATGCGGCCTTCGGAATTCTGAAGACTGCCATTAGCAATGGCAAGGAGATCGCTGACGCCGCATCCAGCGTGGCGCAGTTTGTTGGCGCGAAAGAAAAGTTAGAAAAGAAGGCTAACAAGAATGGCAGCGGGTCGGATCTGGAGGCCTTCCTTGCGCTTGAAAAGATAAAGCAGCAAGAACAGGCTCTGAAGGAGCTGATGATCTGGCAGGGCAGGCCGGGCCTCTGGAAGGACTGGCAAAAATTCCAAGCAGACGCGCGCGTGGCTAGGCGGCAGTCCGAAGCTGCCGCCGCAGCCAAGCGCAAGAAGATCGTCGAGGCTACAATCATCGCCGCATTTGCACTCTGCTGCCTCGCTGTATTAGGATCACTCATCGCTCTGGTATTGCATGCACAGGGGAGACTGTGACAGGATCCGCAACCACGACCGGGCTAATCGGGGAATTCATTACGCTTGCGGCGCTGCTTGACCTTGGGTGGAGGGCAGGCCACGCGCCGATGGATGGCGTCGATGTCATCGCTTGGCTCGGTAATGACTTCATGCGCGTGCAGGTGAAAAGCGCCAGATTGCGAAAGCAGCGGGATCGAGGCGCGCTGACCTACCACCACCAGCTTGGGTCGGGCCGCGATAAAAAAACCAGACCCGACAGCAATGTCTATGATATTCTCGCCCGTGTTGCTATCGATCAGCGCCGGGTTTTTTTTACGGCCGCCTGTCGGATCAACAAACTATCGGAGCGGCGTAGCCCGGAGTTTTTCGACAAGCCAGATCTGGAAGAAGAAAGTTGGCAGCGCGCCGTGCAGATTGTAATGGAGACGCGAAATGGATTGGTCTAAATATCCCAACTTCAGCGAGGCCGAGCTGCGGTGCAGCGAGACTGGCGAGTGCAAAATGACGGCAGACTTCATGCGCCGGCTTCAGGCGCTGCGTGAGGAGTACGGCAAGCCGATGGCAATCACCAGTGGCTACCGCTCACCACAACACAGCATAGAAGCCAGCAAGGCACAGCCCGGCACACACGCGCGGGGCATTGCCGTGGACATCGCAGTGTCTGGACAGGACTGCTACGAGCTGATGGGGCTGGCAATGAAGCACGGCTTCACCGGCATTGGAGTGGCGCAGAAGGGATCCGGCAGGTTCCTGCACATCGACACGTTCAAGGGCGGCCCACGGCCCAACGTCTGGAGCTATTGATGACGTGGCTGCTGTTGCTGGTCGTTGCTGTCGATGGCGACATCTCGGTTGAGGTGCTGTCGCGCCACGACACTATAGCCGGCTGTCATGTGGCCGGCACTAAGATCCACTGGGAAGAGCGGTTGCCTATCAATCAGGAGATGCTGTGCTTCCCCACTGATCAAGAGGTGAAATGATGTTTGGTATTTTGGCAAAAATCCTTGGGTCGGGCGATGTCGTAAAACAAGGGCTATCGCTGATTGATGAAATGCACACAAGCGGCGAAGAGGCCGAGGCCGCTAAAAGCAAAGCCCGTGTTGATTTGCTTGCCGCCTATCAGCCGTTCAAGCTGGCCCAACGATATATCGCGCTGATGTTCACGGCGATGTTTCTTTTCATTATGGCCAACGGTGTTGTCGGCGCGCTGTACGGTGTGATCGATATGGACAACGTTGAGGCGGCCAAAGACTTTGCCGCGTCGATGTGGCTTGGGGAGATAATGCTTGGCATCGTCGGCTTCTATTTCGGCGGGGGTCTGGCGTCCAGCATCAAGGAAAAGAAATAAAAAAAGACCCGGTGGTTTAGGGCCACCGGGTCAGTCGTGGAGGAAACGATCCTGCAACGGATCAATTCAACTCTATGTGCCGGGTGCCGACACGTCTAGCCCTTTCTTTCTCAATTACCTTTTCGAGATGCACCCGCGCGGTGTATTGGCTGATGCCCATTTCCTCGCCTATGACGCGCAGGGGTGGCGTGTAGCCGTGGTCCTGCTGGAACTTGGCGATAGTGTTGTAGACACGCTGTTGCTGTGGTGTGAGGGTCTGCATTAGTCAATCTCCTTAATGGTCAGTGTCTTGCTGCGCATCGTGCGCTCAGGCTTTGCCGGCACCACCCGCTCAGGCTGCGCCCGGTAGGTGCGGCTGGGCCACTTGATGAAATACTTGGTGTTGCCGACCAGCCCATAAGCGCCCGGCTTGTTGCCGATATGCTCCATCAGTGTGGTGGTGGCGTCGCTGATGTCCTCTTCAGCGGCGGCCTTGTTGCGCTGTGCCAGCACGAGCTGCTCCAACGCGATCTGCGCGTCTGCGTCTGCATCGGCGTCGATCTCGACTGGTGGATCCTGCGGCGCAACAGAGCTGTAGACGATGCTGGCGTCGCCCGGAGAGTAGGCCGAGTAATAGTCCAGCTCCTTCCTGCGGCGCTCAAAGTCGAGGATGGCGGCGCGTATCTGCATCTGCACGACCGGGTCTGGGCGATACAGATACAGGTACAGGGCTGTGCCTTGATACAACGTCGCCACACAGCCCCACGTTGCCTCTGGGTAGCACATAAGCTGTGCCTGTAGTTGAAGCGGCCCACGGCTCCACAGGGGCCGTTCTGAGGGCATTGAGGATGTCAGCTTGGCCTCAAGAAGCCCGACCTTGCCGGCAGTCTCTATCGTGCCGCCCTGCGGCATGTAGATATTGCGCTCCGGTTCTGCCTTCAGCAGCCCTGTGCCGGTGGCCCTGCCGTCCAGCGACGCGGCCAGCGGCAGATCCTTGTGCTGGTATGGCACGTTGATATCGACATCAACGTCGGTGAGCGAGAGGCGGTTGGCCGCCTCCCGCAGGATTGTTGGCTCCAGAGTGTCGCCCCAGAACATCGCGTCGTTCTGCGGCAGGTGCTGCTTCTCGCCGCCGTTGTCGATGTCAATCATCTCCTGCAACAGCTCGTTGGGTGTTGCGTAGGGTGAGGCATTCAGCAGGACTGGTACCCTACTGGCTGAGAGTTGCCCGTCCGGCGTAAGCTTGCCGACCATCTAACGCTTCCTCTCAAATTCATTGCGCGTGACAACGCGGTTGACGGTGTGGACAAAGCCGTTGGTGCGATCACCACCAACCTTGGTGACAAGGCCGGCTTCCCTGAAGCGCAGCAAATGTGCCGACGCAGAGTTGAGCGACACATCATAACCAGCGCGCTTGCACTCCATCCGCAGATCTTTGGATCTGAATGTTTTCTGCGGGTGGAAGCTGCCGACGATGATCTGATAAACGTCCCAGCCCGACACCTTCTTTGGGCTGACGATGCGTGAGCGTGGGCCGGGGTGGTACGCGCCGCGCAAGACAGGCTCCGGTGCAGGCTTTGGATCCGGCACCTGTACCGTGACGCGGTGGACCGGCTTCGGCTCAGTCTTTGTTGCGGCCACAATATTGGTGATCGTGGCGTGGCGCTCCAGCCCGGTGGCGATCAGGTCACCCAGAGCTTCCTTGCTGCATTCCAGCGTGATGATGTAGTTGTCAGTCATTAGTATGCTCCTCCAAATTTGGCGATCAGCGCCCAGATGTTGTACTCGGTGGTCACCGCGTTGGTGCCGAAGACGATCAGCAGTGTTGCGAGAAACAACATGCCGACAAAGTCGATGATCATGCTACGCATTGAAACCTCCTATGCGTTGATCAGGTTGCGCACTGAGCTGGCATGCCACTGCCGGCCCATTGCGGTGGGGATGCCGGCGCTGTTGAGCGCCGACGCTATTGCACGCAGGCTCTGACCTGCATTGCGCAATGCTGTGATGACCGGCATCGCCTGCGGCGCAACTTGAGAGGTCGCGTCGCGGCGAATGCCGGCGGTGGCAGCGCCACCCTTGGCTGGGCAGGGAGAACCCAGCTTTGTGCCGCGTGCTTTCGCTGCGGCGAGAGCTGCCTTGGTGCGCTCCGAGATGCGGCGACCTTCCCATTCGGCGAACACAGCCGCCATCTGGAGGAATGTGCGGTCGGCCTCTGGCATGTCGGCGCAGACGATAGGCACGCCGGCTTCAAGCAAGCCGGTGATGAAGTGGACGTTGCGCGCGAGGCGGTCGAGCTTGGCGATCAGCAGTGTCGCGCCAGTCTCTTTGGCGTGGGCGAGGGCAGCAGCCAGCTCCGGGCGCTGCGCCTTCTTGCCGCTCTCCACCTCGGTGTATTCGGCGATGATGTCGTAAGCGGCGACGGCGGCGCGTTGGGCATCCAAGCCAAGGCCCGACTGGCCTTGGCGCTGGGTGCTGACGCGGTAGTAGGCGATGTACTGGGTCATGATGATCTCCCTGTGGGGCGGGGCCGTTAGGCCGCCGCCTTCTTGAAACGCTTCAGGAAGGCCCGAAGCTGACGAGCGTCGCGCTGATAGACCTTGAGGTCTTCACCCGACCAACCTGCGTGCAGGTTGTCCTCGGTGATGTCGAGCTGGTTCTCAGCCTCGCCGATGATGTAGTCATCATCGTAACGAGCGTTGACCTCGTTGAGGTCGCCGGTGACCAGCAGGCCGTCTTCAACGTCAACTCGCACAAACTGGTAGTAGAGTTGATCGACCTTGAACGCGGCGCGGACGATGGGGCGGATTGTGTTAGCCATAGGAACCTCCCTTAGTGGCTGGTTGGGTGGGGGCCGTTAGGCCCGCCACATTGCTTCTGCGTACTCTTCGCGCTCGGCGGCGATCACCTCTTGATAGGACATCTGGTTCTCCCAGTAGTTGGCGGCTGCGCGCTCAACCTCTGCTTCCCACCTCGCCTCGGACTCTTCCAGCTCACGAGCCTCCTCTTCGGTCATGTAGTAAGGGTCATATGTTGCATGACCCTCCTCGAAAGCTACACGAGCGTAAACCAAGCACTCGTTGATATCGTCGCCCTCGACGCGCTCCTCACCTTTGGTCTGGGTGCGGACGGTAGCGACCGGGCCTTCGCCCTCAAAGTCAGTCATCACGCCGATGTTGACGCCGTCAGCGAAAAGATCCCAAGCCGGAAAATTAGGGGCTACGCGCTTGGCTACCATCTGCGGTGCTTGTGTCTGTGTGGTCATCTCTGTCTCCCTTGTTTAAAACTAACTCTCATTTGTTATATACACACTAAACCATAATGGTACAAGGGTGGTTGTGTATGTTTTTTAAAAAAAGGTGATCCGATGTCCATCAATCCAAATGTCCACCTACGTTTGCGGCGATCCACGCACGACAAACTGAGGGCTGCGCTGGAGCTGTCGGCGCACCGCAGTCTGTCATCTTTGGCTGACGAGATCCTCGACGAGGGGCTGACCCGGCGCTTGGAGAAGGCGACAGACGACGATCTGGCGCGCGCCACGATGCTGGAGCTGGCAAAGCGCAATGGTTAATTCCCGTGTCAAAGGATCCTCATTCGAGAGATCCGTTGCCACCTGCTTGCTGGAGGAGCTAGGGCTGAAGTTTCAGCGCGACCTAGAGCAATGGAGATCTGGCGACCGGGGCGACCTGCTGTGCGTTGATATGGATTTCCCGGCGGTAATTGAGTGCAAGGCATACGCCAAAGGCACCAGCGCAAAGCCGGCGTGGTGGGATCAGGTCTGCAAGGCGGCAACGGCAGCGAACAAGTGGCCGTTGCTGGTCTACAAGTACGACCGCATGCCGTGGCGCTGGCGTCTGCCGGCACAGGTGCTGATCGATCTGGGTCATCCGCACGGGAATTTAGGCATGCGCGAGGACGTGACGCTGGATTGGGGCTATGCGGTTGAGATGGACACCGAGACTTGCATGACGATTATTCGGGAGGTGTTGGCTCATGCTGCGGATGCTTGACCTATTCGCCGGCATTGGCGGTTTCAGCTACGCTGGCGAGAAGCTGGTCGGCGGCTTTGAGACTGTCGCGTTCTGTGAATATGACGAACACGCGCAGAAGGTCTTGCGGAAGCACTGGCCTGACACAGAGATCATCGGGGACATCAGGGAATTGGCCAATGACGCAGATAGATTTAGAGGAATGGTTGACATCATCACAGGTGGATACCCCTGCCAGCCCTTCTCGCTTGCCGGGGTCAGACGAGGCGATCAAGATGACCGACACCTCTGGCCTGAAATGCTTAGAGTTATCGAAGCTGTCCGGCCCCGCTGGGTCATTGGAGAAAACGTTGCTGGCCACATCTCTATGGGCCTCGACGCGGTGCTATCTGACTTGGAAGCCGCAGGCTACGCCAGCCGGTGCTACGTTATACCGGCTGTCGCCGCAGATGCCCCGCACAGACGGGACAGGTGCTGGATTGTGGCCAACAGCAGTTGCGGACGATACGGGTTTGAGGAAAAAGAAATATTCACAAGGCGGGACAGCGTTGTCTCTGGCGGTGCAGCAACCGCAAATGTGGCCAACGCCGATTGCGTCGGAGGCGAAGACAAACAAGGACATCAGGCCAACCGGCAAGAGCAACAGTTTAACGGCGCATGTTGGTGGCAGCCTGAACCCGAATTGGGTCGAGTGGTTGATGGGGTACGAAATCGGGTTCACCGACTTAGACAGCTAGGAAATAGCATCGTGCCGCAGGTGGCGGCGCGTATCTTGTACGCAATCAAAGAGGCAGACGATGCGTCCCAAGTACGAGACTGAAAAGGACATCGCCAACGAGCGGCTGGTCGCCGACGCGCTGGCTGAACACGGCTATGAGGTTTACAAGCTGCCGATCCAGTACCGGCTGGACTGGTTGTTGAGATACAACGGCAACCCGATTGCATTCGCCGAGGTAAAGACGCGCAACTGCAACAAGGACACTTACCCAACGGTGATGATCAGCCTGAGCAAGGTCATCCACGCCCGGATGCTGGCAGAGGCGACCAACTTGCCGTGTTATTTAATTTTATTTTATCGTGACTGCATCGCACGAGTGAATTTTGACGATGCTTTCACGGTAAATCCCGGTGGTAGGTCAGACCGAAACGATCCGCAGGATCTGGACGTCTGCGCCTACTACCCGGTCGAGCGGCTGACAGTGATCAGCCAAAACAGTAACCGTTAACGTTCAGGAGAAAACAATGGCGTTAGGTTTTTCAGAGGCTTCCAGTGGTGGGGGCGACTTCCTTCCAATCATCAAGTATTCGGCACAGAGCGGTGACTTTGTGCGGCAGGAGCGGCAGCAGCAGCCAGACAATACGTGGCTCAAGTCGGACGCTGAGATGCCGTATCCCATCAGCATTGCAATGGATATGGATGGCATTGAGGTTGGCTGGATGTCCTTTGCCAATGGCCCGGACTTCCAGATGGTGAAGCTCGGCGACGCAAAGCCGGCCAAGCCATCGGCAGACCACAATGAGGGCTTCAGGATCAAGGTCTACAACAAGGAGATTGGTGTGCGTGAGTGGTCCAGCTCGTCAAAGGTGGTGAAGACCGCGATGAACAAGCTGCACGACGCCTACATTGCCGGCAAGGATGCAAACCCCGGCAAGGTGCCGGTGGTGACCATCGAAGGCACCGAGCGTGTGACCATCAATACGCCCAAGGGTGAGCTGGTGTTCAAGGCTCCAAAGTTTGCGCCGATCACGCAGTGGATCGACGCTGACGCATTTGCTGCTGCCTCCCCAGCGGCGGCACCCGCGCAGGCAGAACCTGCACCGCAACCTCCAGCGGCGACAGGTAGCGACCTGTTCTAGCGCGTGAGGCTGGTGCCAGTTGTCTCCCGGCTGGCACCAGCCAACATTTTTGGGGGCGGGAGAATGGGGATTTAGATGAGCAACATTGCAAGTTACATCGAACAGGTGGCCCGGCACTACAAAGGTGAGCCGACAAGCAAGCGAGGCACCGAGCTGCGTTGGGGGACGCACGGCAGCTTCTCTGTGGATCTGCGGAAGGGTACTTGGTTCGATCATGAGATGAACACGGGCGGGGGCGTAATCGATTTGGTGCGCCTTAACGAGCCGGCCAGTCTGAATGGCGGCATCAGTGACGTTCTGGCTGACAAGTTTGGGATCCAGCCACAGCAGCAGAAGGCGCTGACGCCGGCAAAGTATCTGGCCAAGCAATATGACTATTATGACAGCGACGGTGTGCTGCGCTATCAGGTGCAGCGGTTCGAGCCGAAGACGTTCAGGCAGCGCAGGCCCGACGACAAGGGCGGGTGGCTGTACAACCTGAACGACGTTGAGGCATTGCCGTTTAATTTGGTGGGCATGATCCAGAACCCGGACGCGCCCATCTTTATCGTGGAAGGCGAGAAGGCAGCCGAGAGGCTGTGTCAGCTAGGCTTGGTGGCCAGCACCAATCACGGCGGCGCAAAGAACTGGAAGCCGGAGCTGAACCAATACTTCAGAGGCCGCAACGTCATCGTGCTGCCCGACAATGATGATGCCGGCAGGGCACACGCGGACGTGGTCATCAGCCAACTGTACGGCACAGCCAATGCAATCAAGCGCGTGGATCTGCCGGGGGCCGAGAAGGATGACGTTGTTGACTGGCTGTTCAACGGCGGCGACACGCAGCAACTGATGGAGCTGGTGAGGGCGACGCCGCCCATAGCGGCAGAGCCGGAGCCAGCGGAGCCGGAGGAAATGCCCGACATATACCCGCTGTATGACGAGGCATATCTGATGTCGATGCCACCAGTGGAGTGGATGGTCGAGGGTGTGTTGACCAAGCACGGCTTTGCTGTGCTGTACGGTGCGCCGGGTACAGGCAAGTCGTTTATTGCCATCGATATGGCGCTGTGTATGGCGCACAACAGGCCGTGGCACGGTCGGTCTACAAAGGCCGGCAGCGTGCTTTACATAGCCGGTGAGGGCGTCGGTGGCCTCGGCAAGCGCGTCAAGGCTCACAAGCTGCACAACGGCATTGAGGGCAATGGATCGCTGAAGGTGCTGCCCGTGGCCGTAGACATGATTGACCCGGAGAGTGTGGAGAAGCTGCTGCGAACCATTGACAGCCTCAACACAGAGTTTAGCTGTCTGGTGATCGACACGGTGGCGAGATCAATGACCGGCGAGGAAAACAGCGCGACAGATATGTCGGCGTTTGTGCGTGGATGTGACGCCATCAAGCACCACACTGGGTGCGGACTGCTGGCCATACATCACGCCGGCAAGGACGCCAGTCGCGGCATCAACAGCATGCGAGGATCGTCAGCATTGGCTGGTGCCGCTGATACAGTGCTGGCCGTTGCCAAGTCTGAAAGCATTGTCTCACTGTCGATGGAAAAGCAGAAGGACGCAGATGTGATGGACAAGATCACGTTTGAGATGGTGCCGATTGCTCTGATGGATGACAGCAGTGTGGTCCTGAAGCCGATTGAGGCAGAGGTGACGACAAAGAAGCAGAGCCTGTCGGCGAGGCAGTACCACGCGATGCAGGCGCTCAAAAATACGATGGTGAAAGCGGGGTCAACCATCATCTCCTCCAGCCTTTGGCATGACGCCCACAAGGTGAAATCGCCCGATCTTACGCCGCAACAGCGCAAGGATGCGCGTCAGGGGCTGCAAGACAAGGGTGTGGTGACGGTTGATGAAGGCAAAGTGTGGATAAACAAAGAGATAGAGAAAAATGTGGGGTGACCATCTTATGCGTATCGCACCCTCATCGCAGGGTGGGTGGGGTGTGATGATCTTTAGATCACACCCTACCATCGCACCCTACGCAAATGGAGGTAAGTTTAATGGCTAAAAGACCGAGAAAACCGAGCAAGGCATACTTTGCGCCTAGTGCGGCACACGAGCGGCGCATGCAGCAGAGCCTGCATGATTACGATGAGGTGGTGAGCAAGCTGGAGCTGAAGTGGGGCGTGGACAGATTGCCGTGGCTTGCAGGGCAGGATCTGCGTGAGAGGTTCGAGGCGCAGATGGAGAAGCTCAACCAATCCATCGACACGCGCGTGGATGTGGAGCATCAGGTCGAGGTGACCAAGCGTGGGCTGGCTGCACTGGAGCAGGCTGCAATCAATAATGGTGCGGAGCCGCTCAGTGGTGAATACATCGAGGCGGCAATGCCTGACGGCAGGGTGCTGGCGATTGTGAAGACCAGCTACGATGTGGCGAAGGTCAAGCGCGAGAGCCGTGATCTGGTGGTGTATAGTGCTGACGAATTGGCTATGATGATAGCCAAGATGGAAGAGGACAAGGCTGGTGCGCTGCTGGGCAAGATCAAGGACACGTTCCCCGGATCTGTGGTGGAGAGTGTCAGGCCGAAGACTGAGACAGAGGAGCTGATCGATGACGCTATCCCTTTCTGAGAACAAGCGCCCGTGGTCGGTGATGCCGATGCGTGCGTTTGTGGATCGCCAGCTCAAAGACAGGGAGCTGCGCGTGCTGGGTGCGCTGTGTTCATTCACCAACAGGGCAGGCGTGTGCTGGCCGTCAATGGTGACGCTGTGTGAGGTGAGCGGGTTCAAGGAACGCAAGAGCATCCACGAGGCGCTGAAGGTGCTGAAGCGGCGCAAGTACGTCAGGCAGTTGCAATCAAAGGATTACCAAGAGACGATAAGCGGCTGGAAGAGCAACAGGTATCAGGTGCTGTGGGATGGCGATGAGCCTATGCCAACGTGGGAAGAGATACATATCGCCAAGCCGTTGCAGCTTGTGCGCGACCAAGACGATGGGCCAGAAGAAGCAGGGGGTCTGGGGGATGGACAATCGCTCTCTCACACGCGAGGCTTGCTCGGCCAGCCCGACCCGGAGTTAACCGAGATCCAGTTGACAGCCGAGGCTATCTGCCACGCCTACATCCGCGCCGTGATGCAGGCGACCGGGCAGGTGCGCCTGTTCGACAACGAGATCACACAGGCTCGGCGGCTGGCTGTCGAGGGCCACAGTCCGGCAGACGTAATGGCAGCAACGCTCAACGTCTGCGACCGGGCGCTGGAGCGAAGGGCAGGGGTGCCGGCTCTCGCTGACGTTGCGAGGAGCCTTGCCGATGCGTAGCGCGACGCAAACGTCGGTTTGCTTTTGTACGCGCCACAGGATTGCCGGCTTGCGTGTGGCCACAGCACAGAAGCGACCCCTTTCCCCCTGCCCCTCCCTCTATATCGATAGGGGTCTTACACAAAATTTTCCCCACATCCGGGCAATGCTATGATTGAGCAGGGCGATGGCACTTTCGCGGATCTCTTGCGTCTGGATCTTTGCCCCAAATGCGAGAGCGCGCTGAACAAGCAATCCGACAACGGCTTGCGCATTGAGCGCCACTGCCCGGTGTGCAATCTTAGGATCATCGAATACAGGGATAAGGACAGAGGCAATGGATAGATTTGACTTGCTCGACGCGGCAAAAGAGACAGTCGCGGATCGCGCGGATGACTATGGCACGCCGTGGCAGAACCACGAGCGGATCGCGGTCATGTGGACCGCCGTCCTCGGCATTGAGGTTGAGCCGGAGCAGGTCGCGCTTTGTCTTGCGTCGATGAAGATTGCGCGGCTGGCGACAAACCTTGATCATCAGGATAGCTGGGTGGATCTGGCTGGATACGCGGCAACAGGATCGGAGTGTTTGCATGAGCGCGAAAAAACCGCCGACGATTAGACAGCAGCGCGCCGCGCTTGCGTCTCAGGACGAGGAGCGGCGCGAGGCTGTCGTGCAGGAGCTGGAGGCGATTGGTGCCGGTGAGGCCACTGATGTCATCCAGTGGGACGATATGGGCCGCGTCACGCTGACGCCGTCCGCTGCACTGCCTGAGCGCGCACGTCGCAGTATCAAGAAGGTGAAGGTCACGCCCAATCAGTTTGGCAACACGATTGAGGTTGAGATGCACGACAAGATCGCGGCGCTGCGTCTGTTGGCGAAGCATCGCGGGCTGCTGGAGCCGAATGCCGACAATCAGAAGCCGTCTATGATTGGCATCAACATCACCGGCCCGAGGGCGACGATTGTCGATGTGGAGGGCGACGATGGCTGAAGTCATCAGTCTCAGCGACTATATGGCGGCCCGGTTCTTCCCGGAGGATGTCGTCTGTGGCCATTGTGAGGCTGACACTAGGGGCCGGGTGTACGACAGCAGCGCCTGCGTTCTCTGCACTGAGTGTGGTGAGCCGCTTTTGATTATTGCGCCGGAGGACTATCACGGGTTTACGGTTGTAACATTTAGGCCGGAGGATTAATGGCTAGGTCACCACGCGCGACTGACAGGTCGCCACGCAGGCGCAAGCAGCCCACGACTGAGGCGCTTGCCGGTTTGAATTTGGATTTTTCGAGTAGCCCAACGGTATGGCAGTTTTTGAACGACGACAGCTTTGTGCGTGGCTTGATGGGGCCGGTCGGCTCTGGGAAGACTTTCGCTTCATTGGCCGAGGTTATGTTGAGGGCAGTGAAGCAGGAGCCGTCGCCTATCGACAATATCCGCTATACCAGATTTGCCGTGATACGAAACAGCTACCCGGAATTGCGGACGACGACGATCAAGACGTGGCAGGAGATCTTCCCTGAGAATGTCTGGGGGGCGATGCGCTGGTCGCCGCCGATCACCCACCACATCAAGCTGCCACCGCGCGACGGTGCGGCTGGTATCGATTGTGAGGTGATTTTTCTTGCGTTGGATCAGCCACGCGATATCCGAAAATTGCTCAGTCTTGAATTATCGGGGGGATTCATCGATGAGGCTAGAGAGATCCCAAAGGCGGTGGTCGATGGATTGACCAGCCGCGTCGGTCGTTACCCGACTAGGGCCAATGGCGGCTGCACTTGGCGCGGCGTGTGGATGTCCACCAACCCGATGGACAGCGACCACTGGTGGCCTAACCTCGCCGAGAAGAACCCCATTCGCGGCAAGTACCCGTGGAAATTCTACAAGCAGCCCGGCGGCGTCGTTGAGGGTACTGCCGAGCATGAGGAGAATATCTTTGCCGCCGGCAAGCACTGGATCAACAACCCGCGCGCCGAGAACATTGGCAACCTGCCGCCCGGCTATTACGAGCAGCAGCTTGCCGGCAAATCACTGGATTGGATCCAGTGCTATGCCGGTGCGCAGTATGTCTATGTGCAGGATGGCAAGCCGGTGTGGCCTGAGTTTTCCGACAGCGTGATGTCTGGCGACGTTGAGATTGAGCCGGGCTGGCCTGTACATATCGGGTTGGACTTTGGCTTGACGCCGGCTGCCGTGTTTGGGCAGAAGATGGCGAATGGTCGCTGGCATGTGGTCCACGAGCTGGTCGCGTTTGATATGGGTCTGGAGCGGTTCTGTCACCATCTTGTGGCTGACATCCAGCAGCACTTCCCCAAGTCTGACGTGTTGATCTGGGGCGACCCAGCCGGCGTGAAGCGCGACGAGATCTTCGAGGTGACCGCGTTTGAGCATATGCGCACACTGGGCTTGCACGCTAGGCCGACCAGCAGCAACGACTTTATGGTGCGCCGCGAGGCCGGCGCTATGCCGATGAACCGGATGGTCGCCGGCAAGCCCGGCCTAGTGGTGAATAGCAAATGCACCCGCACCCGCAAGTCACTGGCCGGAGGCTATCACTTCAAGCGGATTGCTGTCGGGGCCGGGTATGAGCGGTTCCGCGACGCGCCGAATAAGAATGAACACAGCCACGTCGGCGATGCGTTTGGCTATTTGATGCTTGGTGCCGGTGAGGTGCGCTCGATTACGCGCAACAGCCAGTTCAGCCAGCAATTCAAGCAGCTCAAGGCCAACACTGACTTCAGCATCTTCTGATGATTACCAACAACCCCGGCATTGCCTTTGTGCCATTCCACTGGGGCCACGCCTACGCGATGGACCTGCGCCCGTTTGACGCCGAATATTTCGACAGCGTGCCGAATTTTCGGGAGATGCTGCGCCAGTATCAGGCGACAGGCAACGCGCAGACCGCGATGGCCGGCGGCAAGATCCTGTGTTGCTTCGGCTATGTGAAGATGTGGCATCAGGTTGCGGAGATGTGGATGCTGACTAGCGACCAGATTGCATCGCATCCGGTTGCGCTCACTAGGGGCGCACAACGACATATCAACTGCATTGCGTCCAAAGAGAAACTGCAACGGTTGCAAGTAACTGTAAATACACGACATGACCTTGCTATGCGGTGGGCAGATGCGTTAAAATTCACCCGCGAGGGCGTCCTGCGAAACTATGGTGCAGACGGCGCTGACTACATGATGTTTGCGAGGTACTTTTGATGGGTGGCTTGATCAGTCCCAGAATACCATCCCCGCCACCGCCGGACCCGGAGGTGGTCGCGGCACAGGAACGTCAGGAGCAGCGCCTGACCGAGCAGGAGCGTCAGAAGATGGCGCAGATCGCCGCCCGGCGTAGGGCGCGCATGATTGGTGGCCGCCGCTCGTTGCTGTCGCCAGAACGCCCTGACGCTGAGATGGGCATCCAAGAGACGCTGGGGTAAGTTATGGCAGATCGACGCGGTGAAAGTGCATTCTCTGGCGGCGCTTCTTTTGGTGGTCGCAGCAGGTCAGCCCCAAGTCGCAGCCCAAGTCAGCAGCGGCAGCAGGCCATTCAAAACATTCAACAACGCGAAGAGCGCGCGCAAGCGCAGCCAATGATCCCATCGCTTGCGGCGATTATTGGCGGCGGCATTGGCAGTGCTATGCGGAACCTGATGATACGCCAGATTGAGGCCGGCGGCACGCCAGTCCGCGAGAACGGTATGGTCATCGGCGTGATGTCGAATGGCCGCTACACGGGCCGCCAGCGCGAGGCAGACCGTCTGGCTATGCAGGAGGCCAATCGTGGCGATGGTGCCGCGCCGGCAGCCCAGATGGGCGCGGCTGCGCCACAGCCGGCAGCAGAGCCAACTGCTGTGCGCCGCTCGGCACTGTCGCAGCAGATTGAGGAAGAGAACCGCCGCCGCCGCGCAGCAGGCTTGCGTCGCCTCGGCACGCGCTCACTGCTGAGTGGCGACAGATTTACCGCCGACACATTAGGAGCTGGATAATGCCAAAGGTCGTATCTAAAGAGGGCAAGACCCGCCATTTCGCCTACAGCAAGGCCGGGATGTCGGCTGCAAAAGAGTATGCACGACAGACGGGTGGCCGTGTCACTGACGCCAATATGAAGAGCAAGATGGCGAAGAAGAAGGGCGGCAGTTATGGAAAAGCCTAAGCAGGTCTGGGACAAGAAGCGCCCCAAGGGGCTGGGCAAGTCCAAGTCGCTGTCGTCTGCGCAGAAGCGCACAGCTATGCGCGCCGCCAAGAAGGCCGGGCGTCCCTATCCAAATTTGGTCGATAACATGAGGGCGGCCCGTGGCTAGCCCAGCTTGGACACGCAAGGCCGGCAAGAACCCGAAGGGTGGCCTGAATGAGGCTGGCCGTCGCTCGGCCAAGGCTCAGGGCATGAACCTCAAGCGCCCGGTCAAGTCTGGCGACAACCCGCGCCGGGCCAGCTTCCTCGCGCGTATGGGCGGCATGCCCGGACCTGAATATAAGGACGGCGAACCCACGCGCCTGACCTTGTCGCTGCGCGCTTGGGGCGCTAGCTCCAAGGCAGACGCGAAGAAGAAGGCCGCAGCAATCAGCAAGAGGAATGAAGCCAGTGCATAGTGTCGAGCAAATCATGAAGCGGCACGAGGCCGCGCAGCGTCGCAAGGACAACTGGCGGCAGATCTATGAAGACTGCTATGAATTCGGCCTGCCGCAGCGCAATCTGTATGATGGCTATTACGAGGGCGGCGGTTCGCCCGGCCAGAACAAGATGGTGCGCGTGTTTGACAGCACCGCCATCAATGCCGTCCAGCGTTTCGCCAACCGCATCCAGTCGGGCCTGTTCCCGCCATACGCCAACTGGTGCCGGCTGGAGCCGGGCGCAGATATCCCGCAGGACCGCGCCATTGAGGCGCAGGCCGCGCTGGATATCTATTCCGAAAAAATGTTCTCGGTCCTGCGCCAGTCCAACTTTGATCTGGCGATGGGTGAGTTCCTGCTTGACCTGTCGGTCGGCACCGCCGTGATGCTGATCCAAGAGGGCGACGACATCACGCCCATCCGCTTCACGTCTGTGCCACAGTATCTGGTCGCCATCGAAGAGGGCGCGCACGGCAAGGTTGACAATGTTTACCGCCGCATGCGCCTGAAGGGTGAGGCCATCCAGCAGCACTGGCAGGACGCCGAGCTGCCGGATCGTCTGGAGCGCATGATCGCGGAAAAGCCGACGCAGGAAATCGAGCTGCTAGAGGCCACGCTGTATGACATTGAGCAGGGTGATTTCTGCTATCACGTCATCTGGCCGGAAGGAAAAAGCCAGCTCCTGACACGCCGCATGAAATCATCGCCGTGGATCGTCGCGCGCTACATGAAAGTGGCCGGCGAAGTTTATGGGCGAGGTCCGCTCGTCACAGCTATCCCAGACATCAAGACCCTCAACAAAACGCTGGAGCTGCTTTTGAAGAACGCCAGCCTGTCCATCGCCGGCGTCTACACGGCGGCAGACGATGGCGTCCTGAACCCGCAGACTATCCGCATCGCGCCGGGTGCCATCATTCCAGTGGCGCGCAACGGTGGCCCACAGGGTGAGAGCTTGCGGCAGATGCCGCGCTCCGGCGACTTCAACGTCAGCCAGATCGTGATCAACGACCTGCGCATGAACATCAAAAAAATTATGATGGATGACACGCTGCCACCAGACAACATGTCTGCCCGGTCAGCCACGGAGGTGTCGGCCAAGCTGTCTGAGCTGGCCAGCAATCTGGGCAGTGCCTTTGGGCGCTTGATCACCGAGACAATGGTGCCGATGATCGCGCGCATATTGTATGTGATGGATGAGCGCGGCCTGATTGAGATGCCGCTGAAGGTCAACGGCCTTGAGGTCAAGGTTGTGCCGATCAGCCCCATCGCTCAGGCGCAGTCGATGGGTGACATTGAGAAGATCATGCAGTGGGTGCAGATGGCATCCGCGCTCGGCCCCGAAGGTCAGATGGCCGTCAAGACCGGCAGCATCCCAGACTATGTGGCTGACAAGATGGGCATCCCGGCAGAGCTTCGCACAACGCCGCAGGAACGCCAGCAGATGATGGAGCAAGCAGCGGCAATGATGCAGGCGCAGGCTCAGGCAGAGGCTCAGGGCCAAGCCCCGGCACCAGCACCAGAAGGAATGTAATCAATGAACCCAGACGGTTGGGAAGGTCTGCAAACCGCAGACCCTGAAATCGCGCACAAACAACAGGTGGACAAGGACGACGTTGATCGTCTCTACCTGCGGGTCTTCGGCAGTGAGGATGGGCAGAAGCTGCTCACCCATCTGCGATCACTGACGATAGAGCAGCCGACTTGGTATCCCGGCGAGGATGCCAGCCACGGCTTTGCTAGAGAGGGCCAGAATAGTCTGGTCCGCGAAATCGAGCGGCGTATCAAAAGAGCGAGAGAGCTATGAACGAAACTGAGGGGCTGTTGGCCGATGCTCAACCAGAGAGCGACGACAACCAGCAGCAAGCCGAAGAGCAGTCTATTTCACACCTGCAACCAGACACCGAGCCATCGCTTGACGATGTTACTCTGGCGTCAGAGGACGAGGAAATCGCCTTTGAAAAGCCGGAGTGGTACCCGGACAAGTTTTGGAATGAGGATGAAGGGCCGGATCTTGAAAATCTGGTCAAGTCTTACAAAGAGATTGAGAAAAAGTTTTCTCAAGGCCAGCATAAGGTTCCAGATGAGTATGATTTATCTGTCTTTGAGGCTGCTGGCATTCCAGAGGATGATGCGCTCCTCTCCAACTATGCAGGCTGGGCTAAGAATTACGGCGTTAGTCAGGCGGCGTTTAACGATCTGGCGCAGACCTTCATTGAGATGGCCAGTGCTGAAAACGAACAGATGGCCGTGTCGCATGAAGAGGAATACAAAAAGCTAGGCCCGAATGCCGACGCCACCATCAAGTCGATGACGACGTGGGCGCAGAGCTTGGTCAACAAGGGCGTCTGGGGCGGCGATGATTTTGAGGAATTCAAGATTATGGCCGGCACAGCGCAGGGCATGCGTGCCTTGCAGAAGGTGCGCAGCTACTACGGTGACAAGCCGATCCCTGTTGATGTCGGGCCGATAGACGGCGCGCCTTCCAAGGAAGAGCTGTCTGCGATGGTTGCCAAGCCTGAGTACCAGAGCGACCCGGCATTCCGCGCGAAAGTCGAGAAGGCTTTCGAGCAGGTCTACGGCAAGCAGGACTATAGCCCGGCCTATTGATAAATCGAGCATCCCCTAATTAAGCGTATTTAGGGGATGCACAGCGGGGGCGTTTACAGCCCCCGCTTTTTTGCATATAATCCCCCTTGACAGACAATCGTTTCCGACCTGTCAAACCCGCTTGGGGGCGTAGCGTGTATGCCCAAGTCGCAGCCCTATATGGACACCTGCTAGGCGCAACCAGTGTTAACTTTTGAAATGGAAGGACTGAGAAATGGCTATTGGCATTTCCAACGCTTTCGTTCAGTTGTTCGATGCCGAGGTGAAGCAGGCATATCAGGGCGCACGCGCTCTGGCAGGCGTCACCCGTGAGCGGACAAATGTCGAAGGCAATCAGGTCAAGTTCCCGAAGATCGGTAAAGGCGTTGCCACCGTGCGGGTTCCACAGACCGACGTAACTCCGCTGAACGTGACCTATTCGCAGGTCACAGCAACGATGTCCGATTACATCGCTGCTGAATACAGCGACATCTTCAACCAGCAGAAGGTCAACTTCGACGAGCGACGCGAACTGGTCGCTGTAGTCGGTAATGCTATTGGTCGTCGTATGGACCAGCTCGTCATTGACGCGCTGAACGCCGCGTCGTCGCCATCCACTGTTGCAACCTCGGTTGGTGGTGCCGGCACGAACATGAACCTTGCAAAGCTGCTTGCAGCCAAGAAGGCTCTCGACACCAACAACGTGCCGGCAGAGGGTCGCTGCATGATCATTCATGCGAATGGCCTGTCTGCGCTTCTCGACGAGACTGAGCTGACCAGCAGCGACTTTGCCACGGTCAAGGCTCTCAGCACCGGCGAGATCGACACGTTCCTTGGCTTCAAGTTCATCACCCTTGGTGACCGCGACGAGGGTGGCCTGCCGCTCCCGTCCACCCGCACCTGCTTCGCATTCCACCGCGACGCAATCGGGCTTGGCATCGGTATGGGCCAGAAGTCTGAAATCAACTACGTCCCTGAGAAGACGAGCTTCCTTGTGTCTTCGATGTTCTCGGCTGGCGCCGTTTCCATCGACGATGAGGGCATCGTCAAAATCTCGGCAACCGAGTAGAGAGGAGACTGACTTATGGCTTTTGCAGCAGCAGGCTTCAATGTCATTGGTGCAGCTAAGAAGGGCAATGCGCCTTCTGTCTACAGCTACACCTCGACCGACTCGATTGCAGACGTAAACACAGAGGGTTATTTCAATGACCTGTCCGACACTCTTGTCGTCGGCGATCTGATTTACTGCGTCACCTCCACTGGCTCTACCGCAGTGGCGACGCTGGTTTACGTTCTGTCAAACACGAGTGGTGTTGTTGATGTGAACGACGGCACCACGCTGGCCAACACAGACACCGACTAAACATAGCGGGGCAGCTTCGGCTGCCCCACTTTCCTTTTTCTGGAGTGCGCAATGGCGGCTGGCGATACCAAACTATCAATATGCTCAGACGCGCTAATCATGCTTGGCGCAACGCCGCTCTCCTCATTCGCCACCGGCACAGACGAGGCTCAAGTCGCGGATCGTCTTTACGATGATGTGCGCGACACAATCCTGATGCAGTATCCATTTAGTTGGACACTGAAGAAGGTGAAGCTGGCACGCCTTGCTGATGCGCCCATTAACGAGTGGAAATATAAGTATCAACTGCCGGGCGATATTCTCGGCAATCCGCGTGCCGTGTTCAGCACCAGTGCGGTTGGTGGCAACCCGGTGCGCGACTTTGAGCTGTACGCCGGTGGCCTTTACACAAATCTGGAGGAGGTCTGGATTGATTATCAGTACCGCCCGGAGCCGGCCACATTCCCGCCTTATTTCGTGCGACTGCTGAAGACGGCGCTGGCCGCTGAATTTGCGGAGCCGATCACAGACCAGATCACCAAGGCAGAGTATTACCACGGCAAGGCATACGGCTCACCCGCCGAGAATATGCGCGGCGGCCTGATGCGCGTTGCTATCAACATTGACGGCGCAAGCCAGCCATCGCAAAACATCCAAGAGTTCCCCATAGCCGACATAAGGTACTAGCATGAGCCGCATCATTCAGATCCAGAATGATTTTACCAGCGGTGAGCTAGATCCGAAGCTGCGTGCGCGCACAGACATCGCGCAGTATAAGTCTGGCCTGACCACGGCACGCAACGTCAGCATCCAGCCGCAGGGCGGTGCAAAGCGCCGGGACGGCACCAAGTTTATTGCGGCGCTGGACAGTGGCGCTGCCAATGCAGTGCGGATGGTGGGCTTTGAATTCAGCGTCAATGACAGCTACATGCTGGTCTTCACGCCCGGCAAAATGTACGTCTTCAAGAATGGCGCGCTGGTCACCGACATCAACGGCAGCGGCAACGACTACCTGACGGTCGCCAGCCTAACCGCCGCCATTCTGCCTGAGATGAATTGGGTGCAGTCTGCCGACACGGTCATTGTGGTCCACGAGGATCTGCCGCCGACTAAGATCGTGCGCGGCGCTACAGATAGCGACTGGACGGCCAGCGTCATTGAGTTCAATCATGTGCCGCTGTATGCGTTTGAGATTGATGTCCACAGTCCGCAGTTTACCATCACGCCGTCTGCGGTCAGCGGCAACATCACTATCACTGCATCGTCGGTGACCACCGACAACGGCACGGCACAGGGGGGTGGGGCCGACACTATCACGTTGAAGGCGGCCAGCAGCTTTGCCGCAGACGACCAGCCCAACGGCATGTTCATTGAATTGACCAGCGGCACCGGCGCTGGACAGAAGCGCCACGTTGAGGACTATGTGGCATCGACCAAAGTGCTGACGGTCTACCCGGCGTGGGACACAGCTCCTGACGCGACAACACACTATGAGGTGAAGGCGTTCAACTCTGCCGCTGTCGGCGAATACGCAACGGTGGCGACGGGCTTTGGCCGGGCGCGCTACGTTGAGTTTGTCAGCGCCACGGTGATGAAGGCTTACGTCGATATCCCGTTCTTTGACACCAGCGCCATCGTCGCCGGCGACTGGAACAGCGAACACGGCTACGAGGAGGTCTGGTCGGCAACGCGCGGCTACCCGCGCAGCGTGACGTTCCACGAGGGCCGCCTGTTCTTTGGCGGCACCAAGAGCCGGCCATCGACACTGTACGGTTCGCGCGTCTCTGATTATTTCAATTTCAATCCCGGCGAGGCTCTGGCTGATGACGGCGTCGAGGCGACGCTGGACACCGGCACGTTCAATGCGATTGTCGATATTTTCTCCGGGCGCAACTTGCAGGTCTTCACGACCGGCGCTGAGTTCTATGTGCCGCAGACGCTGGATGAGCCGATCACGCCCAGCAATCTGATCGTGAAGCAGCAGACCGCCTTCGGCATGAAGCCGGGCATTCGCTTGCAGAACGTGGACGGCTCAACGCTGTTCATCCAGCGTCAGGGCAAGGCACTGCAAGAGTTTGTCTTCAGTGACAGCGTGCAGGCTTACACGTCATCCAAGATCTCACTGCTGTCGTCTCACCTGCTGAAGTCGCCAGAGGAGATGGCAGTGCGCGTCGCCACGTCCACAGACGAGGGCGACCGCCTGATGATCGTAAATGGCGACGATGGCAGCATTGCCTGCTACACGCTGCTGCGCAGTCAGAACGTGATTGCGCCTTCTGAGTGGACTACCGATGGTGAGTTCCTCAACATCGGCGTCGATGTGGATGACATCTATGTGGTGGTCAAGCGCACCATCAACAGCTCGGATGTCTACTATGTCGAGCTGTTCGACGCTGACGTTCTGCTGGACAGTGCCAAGACAGGCGGCGCTGCCAGCTCGGTCACGATGGGCCACCTTGAGGCTGAGACGGTCAAGATCATCCGCGACGGCGTCATTGAGGCAGACCAAATAGTGTCGGGATCACCTTACACTATTACATTCGCCACGGCGGCGACAATCAGCTATCAGGTGGGCATCAACTTCACGCCGGAGGTAAAGACACTGCCGGTGGAGCCAAACCTGTCCAGCGGATCTCTGAAGGGCTTTAAGAAGCGGATCTTTGAGGTCAACGCCGAGCTGTTTGCGACGCAGGCGCTGACGATTAATGGCAAGCTGGTGCCGTTCAGGAATTTTGGCGGCGGCGTTCTGGACAGCGCGGTTGAAGAATTTACCGGCATCAAGACGCTTCACGGTATTTTAGGTTATACTTATGACGGGCAGATCACCATCGGCCAGACTGTGCCGCTGAAGATGACACTGCTGGGTATCGATTACAAAGTGAGCGCGGGGCAATAACATGAGTATGGAAGCAATAGCCGGCATTCAAGCCTTTGCGGCGATAAGCGCGGCCAGAGCTGGTGCGCGTGGCTTAGCAGCACAGGCAACGCAGACGCGCGTGCAAGCGCGCAGTGAGGCGCTGAAATACAAAGCGCAGGGCGTGAAGGTGCTAGACAACATTCTGGCGACCGACGCTGCCATCATCGCTAGGGCTGGCGCTGGTGGCATTGATCCACTGAGTGGCAGCGCGGCAACATTGCGCACGTTTGCAATGGCGAAGGGCGCTGAAGAAAAGTATTTGTCTGACGAGGGCGCGCTTATTGCCTTGCGCTCTGGTATGGCACAGGCAGATCAGTACGAGGCGCAGGCAAGCGCAACGATGATGTCTGGCGTCTTCAACGCCGCAGCAGCATTCGGTCAGGCTTATGCCTTCAATAAATCACTAGGCGCTGCACCGGCACAGACGCTGGAGCCTAGTCTGCAAACAACGGCGACAGGTTAATGGCAGAGCGTCCAAGATATCGCCCACTAGGGGCTGCGATCCCATCGATTTCGACAGTTGACTACGCCGCCACGGGCCGAGCGCAGGCGCGCGTATTTGAGAGCGTGTCGCGCGGTCTGGACGTGATGTCGCGCTATGTTGCGACGCGGGAAGAGGCACGCACCAAACGCGAGGCAGCGCAGTGGGCATTTGAGAACCCGCTGACTATTGAGCAGTTAGAGGCGGCAAAGGCTGGCGGCATCAGCATTGACAGCTTGATTGGCGACAGGGACACCGTCTTTGGGTCTGTGTCTGCTGCCACTTTGGCAGAGAAGCTGACGGCTGACCTTGAGGGGCAGGCAAGAGGCAAGCTGGCTGAATACACCGCGCAGATCGCCGGCGGGGCAAGTGTTGATGTTAACAAAATGTCTACAGACATCAAGTCAATGGTCGATGGGCATTCGGATCTTATTGCCCAGATTGACCCTAGTCTGGCGTCTAAGTATTCAGCATCAATAGCCACTATTGCCGCGCCAGTTTATAGGGCTGGACTTGAAAGAAATTATAAGCTCCAGCAGGCCGTCAAAAAAAATGAATTGGTTATTGCCCAGCAGCAGCTTGGCGCTTCTTTGCGCAATATCTTTGAGCAAGACCGGGGCGCACTTGTTGATGGCGGCACGACCCTAGAGAGCATTGAAGAGGCAGACAAGCAGATCAAAATCATAGAGGGTATGGCAGTCCTCACAAATGACGCTGACATTGTAAAATCTACTGTTGATGAGGCTTACAAGATCCGCGATGAAATAATCAAGGGCGCAGTCATTGACTACGTTTTTGAAGATGAATTTGCCTTTAGTGATATTGGCCGCATATCTAAGATGCGCCAAGGAAACTTTGGCGACAAGACTGCGCTGTTCAATTCGCTGCCGGCTGAACAGCAGGCGGCAATAAGGTCTTCCATCAGGGAACGTATATCTGCGCGTGAGGCAGATATGAAAATCAATCAAGAGCAAATGGACGACAATGATGCGACTGCATTTGCTGGATTAGCGCAGCGATACAATGATGCTGTACCCGGATCTGATGACGAGATGGCGCTTGAAGACCAGATGTTTGACATAGCCATAAGGTCGAACAATCGCGTCACCAACCCATCCGCGATTAATGGCATAGTGTCGGCGAAGAGGACGCGGCTTGCGTCAGATGATAAAGAGCCAACGAACAAAGTCGGCGCTGGGATTTTAACTGGGGAAATATATAACGGCCTAATTCAATCTAATGCGCAGCTTGAAGCTAGGGCTAGAGAGCTTGACGTTCCGGCAAATGATTATGCGCCTCTCTATTCCAAGATAGAGGGATTTGAGGATAAAGATAAAAAAAGGGGCGTTGCCAAAATTCAACGCGCGGCAAAAATATCGCCGGGCAGTGGCGCTGTCCCTACAGGCACCCAAATGGACAAGTTGATTAGTTACACCGACAAAATGGAAGACATATATAAAGAACGCTATCAAGAATGGGAAAGTGGCGGGATGATTGGCCCCGCCCCATCCTATGAAGCTATTGCAGACGAGATCACGACTGCGGCTCAGGAAAGTAAATTTACAACAGCAATCGAAAACAAATTTGGGTCACTGTCTAGCACATACCCAGAGCTTGCAGCTTACTTTACTGAGGAGCGGTTTCAGGAGGTTTTGGATATTGTCAACGACACTGAAATGCTTGAACAAATGGGCCTGACTAAAAAAGAAATAAAACTTTTGCAAAGCCAGTATCAGTTAGACGCGCGGTTCATTCAAAACAATATAGACTCTAGGGATGGCCTTTGATGATGGATGACTTTGACCGCGTAAGAATGCAGAGGTATGTGGCCGATAATGTCACTCCGCGCAGTCGCGCATCTCGGCGTGATGAGGTTATGGCACAGCTCTATGCCACACCGTCCGACGCCGAGCCAAAAGATGCGCCGCAAGAGGATGACACCATCAGGGAAGCAGACCTTCTGCGCGACGAGACTTTTGCTGAATACGCAAGGGATCTTCATAAATTGTATGAGGGTGAGCCGTTCCAAGGAACACAGCGTGAGGCGGCGCAGTATGGCCTCGACATTATGGGTGAGTTTTATTTCAATTTTGCCGGACCGGGGGTTGGCGACAATCCCGGCACATTGATGCAAGCAGGCGTGTTGCTTGCCAGCGGTACAGCAGACAATGCCAAGCAATTCCTTTACATGCTTGACCAGTACGAGCGCCTACCAAATTGGACAGGTTCTGGATTGGCACGAGCCTTTGACGGTATTTTCAGCGACCCAAGCACTTATGCGGGGCTTGCCTCGCTTGGCACAGGCTTTGTGGCGCGCATGATGGCGGCAAGCACTGCGAGGGCTGGCATCAGGTTGCAGCTAAAGAACGTGGCGCAGAAAGCGATGTCATCCGAGGGCGCTGTCGGTGCGTTTACGCGGACAACGGCGCAATACCCTGCGGCGATTACTGGTGGCGTCACAGCGGCACAAGGCAGCATCAGCGACATTGCCGAGCAGGCGATTGAAAGTGAAGCCGGTTATGAGATGGACATTGAGGATCGCATCAAGCGCAATCTCATTGTCACTGGCATCAGCGGCGCTGCTGGCTATGGATTGGCAAAAGGTGCCGGCGTTGTTGGGCGCGGGATCAGTGACACGATGAAGGCGAGGTAATGTGATGGCAGTCAACCCACCCAGAATTGACGAGCTTATTGCCGGCGCATCTGAGGACCGTCCAGATGTCGCGCCGGTAGATGAGGGCATCCAGCCAGTCGGCCTCTTCAGCGGCGCGGCAAAGCCTGCCGCCCGGTCTGCCGCGCATGAGGCGATCAAGCCCCTGCGCCGCAAGGGTGCCAGAACATCGCCAGACTATGTGGTCACTGAGGAAAATGTGGTGCCACCTGCGCCGCAGACAGACACGCCTGAGCCTGTGGTGCCGCCTGTGCAGCCGGATATCGGCACGCCGCCGGTCGCAAAGGAGCCAGCTATAGAGCCACCCGGCCCTGTGTCTGAGGAGCGCCTAGCTGAAATCAGGGAAGAGCGCGCCAGACAAATTGGTACTGCGCGGCAAGCCCCAAGCCCGACAAAAACGCAGCGTCTGGCTGGCGTTGAGGAAGGCCCGGCGCGGACCACGTTCTATGATGATGATGAGCTGGCGGCGACTGTGCAGGCTGTTGCGACAAAGACAGTGGCAGAGACTGGCAAGCAAAGCATCCAGAGCCTGTTTGACAAGGCATTTGAGGCCGGCGTCCCGAAAGAGACGCTGGACAGAATGTTTAAGGGCATAAACCTGCAAAGTGAAATTGGCATCAATAAATTGGCGGTGCAGCTTGCAGGCTTGCAGGCGCTGCATGATGAGAGTGCTGCGAGGGTTGATGCCTTAATGGCAAAGGCGGCGGCTGGTGAGCTTACTGACGCTGGCAAGCTAGAGCTGCGTCAGCAACTGGCCCAGCACGAAATCATTTTCACGCAGCTATCTGGCGCAAAATCTGATGTTGCTCGAAGCATGAACGTCTTCAAGAACATCCGCGACAGAGAGGTCGGCGCTGTTCAGGTTAGGGCTGCGCTCGACAGCTTTGGCGGCGATGACCAGCTCCGCGCCTTGGCAGAAAAATATGTCACCACATCTGGAGGCCGCGCCGCCAAAAACAAGATCATCAAGGCTGGTGTGGTGCGTAAGCTGTATGAGAGCTGGATCTATATGGCGCAGTCTGTGGTGCTGACGGCATTTGACACGCATTTCTATAATGCGCTTGGCGGTGCTTTGTCGATTGCGGCAGATTTGCCAGAGCGTGCAGTCGCCGTGCCTATCGGGGCAACCAGACAGCGTATCGCCAAAATGTTTGGCGCTAAGTATAACGAAGACAGATATTACGGCGATCAAATATTAGCCAGAGCCACTGGCTTCAAAAATGGTCTGATTGATGGCATCCATATGGCCGCTGAAAAAATCAGGCAGAATGATCCATCAGCCAAAGATGCGTCGATGAACCCTGTGTCCAGCGCATATTGGGCCAACACCGAAATCGGCACATTCAGGGGCAAAGTCATATCCACAGGGGATATGGATAACGCCGCCGGCAAAATGGTTGACGCAGTTGGCACTATCTATTCACTGCCATTCCACGCACTCGGCGCTGGCGATGAAATCTTTGGCGGGATTGCGGCGCGAATGGAGCTGCACGAAATGGCCTACGATCATGCCGCGCGTCTGATTGATGAGGTTATCGCCAATGGCGGCAGCATGAAAGAGGCCATCGAGCATGCAGAAAAAGAGACGCTAAAGTTTTTGACAGAGCGCCCCGCTGACGTTGAGGCCTCAGTGCAAGGATGGCGCAAGCAAGCCACGTTGCAGGCTGACATTGACCGCACTAACGCGGCAGGCAAGGGCTTCCACGCTGCAAACAAATTTATTAGCCACCCATTTGTAAAACCGATTGTGCTGTTCTCCAAGACAGTCACGAACATTGGCATTGAGGCCGGGGCTAGGTCGCCGCTGTTCTTTGCGTCGCCGCGCTTCTATACAGAATTCAAGAAGGGCGGCAGGTACAAGGATCTGGCCATCTCCAGAGCCGCCACAGGCAGCGGCCTCATGCTGGCCGGGTATAACGCCGCATATTATGGCCGCACGACAGGCCAAGGGCCGGCAGACACTGAGGATCGAAAGGCCTTAAGAGCAGCCGGCTGGCAACCATTTGCAATGCGTTTTGGCGAGGGTGAGCTTTCATCTGAAACTGTTAAAAGGCTGCGTACTATCTTGGGCGAGGACGCAGTGACCGCCGGCACTGGTGAGTTTACTGGCTACACATATGTGTCACTGCGCCGTCTTGAGCCGATTAGTGCGCCATTGCTTATGGGGGCCGCCTTTGCGGACGCAATGAAATTTAGGCAGTACGACCCGGATGACACGTTTGCTGCGCAAATGGCGTCTGCGTCTGTCGCTGCCATTGCTGAGTATTCTGAAAACCTAAGCTCATTGCAGGCTATGAACGAAATAGCCAGCATCATGAACCAGCGCCAAACAGATGGCGGTAGCAAGGTTCTGGCGATTGTTGATGGTTTGTCCAAAAGATACGCAAGCACGGCTATATCTGGAACGCCCGGCGTTGGCTTGGTTAATAGCACATTTGTGGCGCGCATTGAGGCAATGATGGACCCGACCGTCAGGTCAACAATGATGACAGCAGAACAGATCGAAGCATCAGAAGAAATGTTTGGCACGGTCAAAGGCGTGCGCGGCTTTGTGGAAGCTTACAATAGAATGATGTCGCGCGTCCCGGTTATGTCGGGGAGCCGGATCCCAATCGTCGATGAGTATGGGAATACGCCGGGCCTTGACAAGACGCTGCCCTACACGCCGCTGACGGCAACGGTTGCAGAGAGAAACGAATTGACTGAGATGCTGGCCGCAATCAACCACGGTTACTCAATCCCAAGCAAAAGCTATTTTGGCATCCCGTTGTCTGACGAGGCGTATTATAGGCGCAACGATCTTGCGGCAAACAAGATCATGATTGATGGCATGAGACTGGCAGAAGCCAATCTTTCAGACATCAATGCTTATCTTGATGACCGCGAGACAATGGGGCTGCGGCCACAAGTCGGGGTGATGCAAAGCATTGTGAACAGTAATGTCAGCGCCTACAGGGAGGCGGCGCAGGAGCGTATGTTTGGCAAAACTGTAAAGGGGCCAGATGGAAACATCATGCACACTGGCGAGGCTGTAGGCACGCAGTATGGCCTATCAGACGACAAGATTGAGTTTCCCGGCATTGCGGCTGAAATGGTCTATCAGAAGAACAAGCGCCTAATGTACGGCAACTGATGAATAGTGTATAATCCGACGCAAAGGATGACAGGCAATGGCTGACTACAATATCAACGCTGTGACGCGCCGCGTCGTATTCACCGGGTCTGCCGGGCTGGGGCCGTATGCCTTCACCTTTGAGGTGCTGAACGCTGACGACGTGGCGGTATATTTCAACGCCACCCTGCTGACCGTCACCACCGACTACACAGTCACGATTAACGCCAACGGCACCGGGTCAGTCACCATTGTGACTGGCGGCCTCGTGCCGTCAACGCCGACTGCGTCCGACCAGATCGTCATCGTCGGCGCGCGCGACATTGAGCGCGTCACCGACTTTGTCACTGCCGGCGACCTGCTGGCGTCCAGCCTGAACGAGCAGCTCGACACGCTGACGATCTTTGACCAGCAGGTGGCAGAGGAAAACAAGCGCGCAATGCGTGCGCCTGTCTACGACCCGGCACTGGTTGAGGATGGCGGCGTTGTCGATATGACGCTGCCAGCAAAGGCGTCGCGTGCGAGCAAATATCTGGCCTTTGACAGCGACGGCAACCCGACTGCACTGGCTGGCACGGCTGACCCGCTGGACAGCGTTGACACGGCGCAGCTTGTTGATGACGCCGTGACACAGGCAAAGATTGCTAACGACGCTGTCGGCACAGACCAGCTTGCCGCTGACGCCGTGACACAGGCTAAGATTGCTGACGATGCGGTTGGACAGGCGCAGATTGCGGATGACGCAGTAGGCTCTGCGCAGATTGCGGATGACGCTGTGGCGCTGGCGACGCAGACCACTGGCAACTATGTGGCTGACATCACTGGCGGCAACGCAATTACAACCAGTGGCGGCGGGTCAGAGAACGCAACAGTCACTGTAAATCACGCTGACACTTCCTCCCAAGCCAGTGTCAACAACAGCGGGAATACAGTAATCCAAGATGTTACGCTGGACACCTATGGGCATGTGACCGGCCTGACAAGCACTACAATAAGCACCACCACCCTGCCGGTAAGCTACTATGCAATTGGCGACTACACAATGGCACAAGTCTTCGCGAATGCAACTCAATCTACTGCTGCGGGTGGAACTAGGTCGGGAGGCGACTTACAATCTGTCCAGTTCCAAGCCAGTGATGGGAGCCTTGGCACCAGCTTTGAGAATGCGGCTGTCAGACGGGCTGGTAGTATAGGCAGCGGAACTTGGCGGAATAATTCCAGCAGCGGCGTTTCTGGGCAATTCATTAATATTTGGGTGAGGACTGCATAATGATTGTTACTGTTCAGGATGTTACATATCAAGACGCCCGCAACCCGCGTTGGGCAAATGCGGAGCAAACAATTATTAATCTGGAGGTGGACTTTGACCACCTCCCCGGCTGGTCGCCTTTTGGTGCAGTTGCAACAGGCGACTACCCACACACACATGAGATTTATGCCAGAGCCGTTGCTGGTGATTTTGGCCCGATTGCGGAATACAGCGGCGATTAACAGGAGTTAAGAATGGCAACCGAACTAGCGAGAACCTTCAACAAGTCTGAGCAGATCCAAGCCCTGCCGCTCGGATCCACCCAGACCATCAGCGTAACAAGCAGCAGCGCAGCAAACAGCACCGCCTTTGCTGCTGGCACTACAGTGGTGCGCGTCGTCAGCACCACTGACTGCCACATCGTGTTTGGCACCAGCCCGACTGCGACCACCGGCACGGCCTACCTGCCGGCAAATCAAGTCGAGTATTTCAAGGCTGACGAGGGCGACAAGATCGCCGCAATCCGAGCCAACGCAGACGGAACCTTGTACGTTACAGAGATGGCCTAATGCTTAGAAACCCCGGACTACGCAAGAGCGTCGAGCAACCTGTCCTCGACCTGAACTTTGCCACTGCACAGATTGGCTCTAATGCTGCGCCTGACAGTCGCATCGACTTCAGCCGTGGCACTAATGCGTGGTTCGTGGACAGCGATGGTCTGGTGAAGAAGTCGCCGCATAATCTGATACTGTCTAGTGAGACAATAGTTCATAACTCTTCTGGGTGGCTTGTAGCAGGGGCCAGTCTTGAGGCTAGTTCAGAATCTCCTGATGGAATTGATGGCTCTACAAAGGTTACTTGGACTGGGGTTGGTCAGCTTTACAATTTTACTAGTGGCATTGTTGCGGGTCAGACATACAGGTTTAGCTACTATGTAAAGCTCGGCACAAAATCTAATAATCGTTATGCAGTTTATGACCATACAAATAGTGCTTTTATAAAAACCTCGACCATTGTCTCAGGCGTGTCTTCTTCCGAGTGGACTAGAGTTTACGTTGAAGTTACAGCGCCATCTGGATGCACTCAGATACGTTTTTATCCAGATAGAGCCGAAAGCGCAGGCGAGACAGGAACGACCTTCATAACAGGCGTCCAAGTCTCGCAACACACCATCCTGCCGGTAGACAACCCCTACATCAAAACCGAAGGCAGCGCGGTCTATGCTGCACGGCTCGACCACGACCCGACTTGGTTCATGTCTGCGGCGCAGGAACAGAACCTGTTTGCAAATACAGACCTTGATGACGGTAGTTTTTGGGGTCTTGGCCGCTCTACCATTGCCGAACAGTCTTCTGTCGAAAATCCGTTTGGCGGCACAGACGGCGTTTATTTAAATCTAGAAACTTCAGTTGGTGGTGCTAGTTACATTTATTTGTTTAGCAGCACTAACTGGTTGCAGTATGTGACCGAAGGTAAGCAGTACACTCTGTCTATATATGCTAAGCAGTTTAATGGCCAGAAGGTAACTTTACGTTCTCCCAACGATGACTTCAGACCGGCTACTTTTAACTTAGACACAGTGTCAATCGAAAACCAAGATAGTTTGCTGGATAACGCGACTATTGAGGATGTCGGCAATGGTTGGTTTAGATGCTCGATTGTAGACACCATATCAACCTTTAACTCAAGCAACTGGATTGTTGCTTACCTAGAGAATGATTTTGATTCACCAGATTATGGCCTGTATTACTATGGCTTACAGCTAGAGGTCGGCAGCACGGCCAGCGCCTACCACCGCACTACGGGTGCGCCTTACTACGGCGAGGGAGCCACGCCGAAGGGGCTGCTGATTGAGGAAGCGCGGACTAATCTTGTTGAGTATAGTGAAGAGTTCGACAATGCAGATTGGTCGAAAATCGACGGAACAGTT
>Ga0222719_10000697_pt1 | contig 33541 bp, 64 predicted proteins | sample C33_34DmetaG_FD_165039 | JGI IMG/M metagenome (GOLD analysis project Ga0222719, IMG submission 165039) | Estuarine water microbial communities from San Francisco Bay, California, United States - C33_34D | ecosystem: Environmental > Aquatic > Marine > Unclassified | place: USA: California... | reverse complement strand
CAAAAAGAGTAATTTACGAAAGAGAAAAATGGACAAATCTTTTTACTGCTGTGCATGATTTTACTGGGTAAATCTAAAGGTTATAGTTCTAGTGGCCCCTCCTGAAGGAGGGGTCTTTTTTATGTAATCCTTTAAAAATAAACAACTTGCAAATGCCGGGGATTTTACTACGAAAACATGCATACTGTCAAGCTTATACTTGAAAAAAACTTTTTTCAACTTTCTTTGGGGTAAGACAGTCTTTGTCCTACCCTTTATGCTACCATAATCTTATGAAAAATCACAAGGTTTACATGGTCCCCGTCAACTTCGCAAACGCCTTCGCCCTGTGCGAGCAGATCGAATTTCCCATCGACCGCGAATCAGGCGGCCTTTGTGCTGCCATTGACTTCGCCCAATCCAAAAAATCAAATGTGTATATCAAGAACCAAAAAACGGGCATCCTGTCTTTGGTTTGGAAGAGTAAAAAATAATCACACTTTTTTAGGGGTGGGACAGTAAATGTCCTACCCCACCTGATACAATAATACCAACAACAAAACTAGAAATATATTATGAATAAAATCGAAAACCAAAAATTCACCTTCATCTATCAATCTGAAAACGGAAAGATTGACACCTATGTCACTTCCGCACCGATTGAAAATCACCGTTATCACTTCATTGCTTATAAGTATAAGCAGGAAGGGCAGGTGTCTGGCACTCGCAGATTCAACAAGGCGAATCTCCTGTCGCATATTCACTGTAATAATACTGGGGAAAATATCCCCATTCCGCGCTGGTAATGTCAAGAATAAAATTCTTGATGGGGGCTTCGGCCCCCTTAAAATTAATATAAACCTTTGGTAAGCAACGACTTACCGCCTCCCCCCGAAGGGCGGGCCGCGTAAGCGGTTCATTATCAAGAGTTTGCAGAGGTTTTTTATCAACATAAACTGTTGATAGGCATAGCCTTACGGAGGCCGGATATTTTACTACAGGCACCCCCTTCTTGTCAAGCTTATTATTTTCCTACATAAATCGTTTAAAATCAAAAGGTTACCAAGGCCGGGGATTTTACCATAAACCCTCTTGATTTGTCAAGTTTATTAAAACTTTTCTTTTTTTTTAAAAATAATTGTATTTTATTCTTGTTTTATCTCTCTAGGTATTTTAATATACATTTATGGAAGATAAGTTAGAATTAAGAGTCAACGGGGAAAAAAGACTTACTTTTGGTCCTCGCGTGTGCGACTACAAATGGGCCGTGGAAATAGCCCGCAAAATAAATGGCGCGACAATCCACCAAGGCAGCGCAAAAATTTGGCCTGAAGAAAAATCATATCTTGATGCTCGCGGTTGGGTAATATGAAAAAATAAATTTGACAAAATAGTATTTTTAAACTAAACTTCTTAACGTAGACAATAACCTCATAAAACAGAAAGAAATAAACATATGTTAAAACTAATCCACAACGAATCCGACCTCGACAACAAAGTTTTTTTCCCTGTCGGGATTGAAACAGGCTCAACTATCATCAGACGCGATGGTTCACAAACTACATCGGAACTTTTTGAAGTTTACAATAAGATCAACAATAAAACTTTTTACTGGGGTTCTGATAGATACGGTTTATTGAAGCATGAAGATTTTCTTGGTAAGATTGAAAGAAACCTTGCAAAACGAGGATATGACGATTTTGCTTGGGGTCCAGATATAACCAAGGAAGAAAAGAATGAGATTCCACATCGTGAAATTTTCACAGATGTAGACGGTGGACAAATAAGAGCAAGATACTTCATCCCTACCAAAGAGAACGTAGGCAACGGAAGAAAAGATGAAATCGGAATTTGTCTTGATACAGCAAACAGTATCAACGGTAAAAAGAATGAGTCAATGCAGATGGGCGCGTATCGTTTTGTATGTTCAAATGGTATGATCGGATTTAATAATTCTGTCAGTTTCTCAAAGAAACACACTGGCGGAAACTTTGGCGAAGACTTTGATAATTTGATCATTGATCAGCAATTTGACGCATTATGGGAAGATTACGGTAAAGACCTTGAGATCTATCGAAATATGGATTCTCAAGTTATCACCAAAGCTCAACTCGAAAGTATCATCAAAAGTTTACCTGTTGGTAATCCTGAGAAGCAGCGCAAAAATAATCACTTCGACGGGATCAGGGATCGATTCTGGGTTTCAGAGTTTGATACAGATCGTCGAGATCGTTCTGAACATACTTTGTGGGATCTCTACAACGCAACAACAGAACATATCACCCACACTGTTGAACAAGAAAACGGCAAAATTGATCTCGCCCATCGCTTGCAACAAAAGGTGACACCGTTCTTTAAAGATCTCTCAAATGGCTTAAGGGAACAAAAGCCACTAGCGGAACTTCTCGCCTAAAAAGCAGTAAAAAGTCAAGCATAAAAGTCACCCGGAAGGGTGGCTTTTTTTTGTATAGTTTTAAAGTATAGTTTTAATCTACAATTATATGTATATAATAATATATAGTTATACTCTTAATGCATGTATAATTATATCTCAAAATATCTGTTAATATAAAATGTATGAGTTTACGTAAGCCGTTGGTAGAGAGCTACTTACAATAACCAAATTATGTTGTAAGTCGTTGATAACGAGGGGTTTACGGCCTCCCCCGAAGGGGAACGGCGCAAGTCGTTCAATATCAAGGGTTTACGCAATAATTTGACTAATGTAAACTGTTGATTATCAAGCACTTATACTTATATACTTTATAATTATAGCGTGATTTTTTATATTTATATAAGTATCTATAATTAATGTTTATAGTTATATGTTATTATAGTATATTTCGCTCACAATTATTTATATGTTATTATATAGTATTTCGTTCACAATTATATAATAGTCCTATTAAGGGTTATTTAGCCCACAATTGCACACTTTTAGTATTAAGTGTTATTTAGGTCACAATCAGACACTTTTAGGCACAAAAAAAAGCCCTATATTAAATAGGGCTTGATTACTATTTGATGTATATTAGTTCAGCTACCAACAGGCTTGTAATCTATTTTTGAATGAACTATTCTTTTTTTCTCCCACTCCTCCTCTAATACTTTGCATCGGGCTTTGGCTTCATCTAAAGAATCATGCTCTTCTAATTCATCCATATCAATATACCATTTACCTGCTTTAAACTTTGGTATATTAGGCTCATATCTGCCACCATCCTCAATACATTCTGAGATGCTATATCTTCCAACCTCCACTTCTTCTCCCCAATTTGGCAAATCCCATTCTTCTAGTATTATTTTTTCTCCGTTTTGAATAGTAAAAACTTCCCCGAAACCTTGCTCTTCTTCCCATTCAAATTCAATTAATTCATTTGGAAACTTTTTACTTAGTGCTTCAATGAAGCCCTCTGGATAACTCCATGCTGTTCTAAAATGGATGATTCCTTCTCCCTCGGAGTATGGGTTATCTGTAACCCCATTCCATTTAGTTCCCCAATTTACGCATGACCAATCATACCAATTATTGCTGCCATATTTCTCTATTAACTTTTCTGATGTATTTTTTTCCTCTTTGGTGCTATCTCTGTTAGGACTAACTGTGCCTTCTAACTCTTTAGGCATGGGAATGACCGTGTTAAAGTCGATCTCTCCTTCTTCATTGACGATTTGTTTTAGCACTTCATCAGATGCGTTTAGTATATTAAAGCTCCAGTTTGGCATATTGTTTCCTTATTTGAATGGTTGATATTGACGGATTGGTGAGTCTTGATCTGTATGTTCACATTTCACACCGTATGTTAGACCGTTTGCTTCCATAGCACGACCAAAGATTGTCCAATCACAATCTTCTTCAAGATATGCGTAGGAACCTCTTTTATATGAATATTCAGATATTTTATCTGTGATATTAAGTTTTTCTAGCAAGTTGATTGGCACTTGAAGCCAACCGTGACCGGGATCTGTTTTAGCAAGTAGTTTCATATGTTCAAGTATTTTGAGTTATTTATGAAAAAATATCAATCTTTTTTTTAATTTTCTTTTGGCAACTGTTTACCGAATTTCATTTGCCTTATCCATGGTTCAGCGAGTTTCTTTAATGCGTTCCTATTTACTTTTTGACCTTTTGTGTTAACGGTTTGATTACAGAAGTATTCGTAACCTTTTGCCCATTCATCATAAACTCCCCTAGAGATAACTCCAAAAGAATCTTCTTTAACCCCTGATGTAACACTTGCTTCTACCATTGATACTCTTTTATTAATAGGTTTCCAATATTTTGATTTTGGATTTAAATTAGCTTTTTTTAATTTTTTAATTTCTTGCTTTGCTCTTTGGAGAACAGAAGCCATGCCTAATCCAGTATCTGATATGTTTGTCTCTGATGGTTTCATATTAATTATTTTGATTTATGTCTAAGATGATTGATCAACGGGTGAATATGCAAGTGACATATCTCATGCTGCAGTTATCTGTTGTTTCTAATTGTATCTTGTAAATATCTAATCCCAATTTATAAAATGTTTTTCCTACGTATACAACTGGATTGTCCCATATTTTATTTATTTCTTCCAACCAATCTTTCCCTGCCGATTTCGCTTTATCTAAAGTGCTGTAAAAAGCAAAGAAGTTTTCTTCCTTTTCATTAACTTTTAATGCATATATATATTCCATAATATTAAACTTTCGCAAATGTTTTCCAGATTTCAAAGTCTGCTTGTGCCAATGTTCGTTCAGGGTATTCTTTTTTCATTGCCTGAATCGCTTTGTATTCCCATAGTGCATATCGAGATCCGCTTGTGGGTGTAGATTTAGGGACGCTCATCCAATTCCCAAACAAACTGTTTAGCCATTTAAGAACATGAGTATCTAATACCGCATATTCTGCGTCCTTCCTAGTATTAAGCAAGAAAAATCGCGCAGTTTTATTGCCGACTCCATGACAAGCTAAAAGATCATCTAATGTGCAAGTTTCGACATTTAAATTAACAATATCTTTTAATGCTTTTTCTATTCTGGCGTATTGACCGACCTTAATCCTTTTTAAATAAACTGATAATAAATCATCATCTTTAATAACTTCTTTAAGGTAAGTAAATGGGGTTTCGTCGTGACGTATCCACTTCATTAACTCCCAAGTTTTCTCTGTTGCAACCTTTGCGTTTTTACCTGCTACAAAAATAGCGAATATTAAAAAATATTCTTTTTCGTATTTATCACTGCAATGAGTGGGCAACTGTTTAGTAAAATCAAATCTTCTCATAACTAATATCTTTTAAATTCCAACCTCATTGTCATAGGCAACCGCCTTCTTATAATCTATTCTACAATAGCTACAAGTTTTTTTGCTGTATCTAAAGCCGTATTTAAAGCCGAGTAGAAACCCATTGATTTCCTCAAGTGATCTGCTATCGAAAACCGCCTCGTTATCTTTTGTCAAGAAAAACATTGATCCAGTTTTATCGAAACAAAAACCAAGTTCTTTTGCCAAAGAATTCACATTCCATTTCATTACCGGTGGTCTAGTATATTGCCTCATGCTTTTAGTATCCTAAAAAGTCCAAGCATTGTTGTTTGTCCCATTCCGAAGCGTCAATCCATTCAGAACTGGCTTGTCCGCCTCCACTGTAAACATCCTCTACTAAAAGTTGAGAATGTTGTTTGTTGGTTGCATAACGTTTGAAAGATTCCATATCGCTTGAATATTCATGGAGTTCTAGTATCTGAATTAGTTTGTCTATAGCGGTCATATGTCCAGTAATTTTAAGACACTTTTTATTTTGCGTCAATAATAAAGCTATTTAATTTTCACAGATATCTATCAGGTGGAGCATCTGGTCGTTATCAATCCAAGACAATTCAAAATCTCTTACTAAAACTTTAAATGTTAATGTCCTGAATCCCCTCAGATAGCATATTGCCCATGGGGCATCACCATCCATGCACATAACTGTATAGACATTGTTATGATCATCCACAGCAAATAAAGTTCCTTTTTCTTGGCTACTTACCCACTCCGAAAATTGTTCTTCGTTTTCAAAAAAAACTTTTTGGTCGTCGTCTTCAAGTCTGTATATTAGTTTTTTCATATTAATCTTTTTTACCAGCCATTGTCTTGTATGTCATCTATCATGTTAAGTAATCCATCCAAACTTGCAATCCAAGTTTCAGTGTGCGGTTCAGGATGATCATTCAAAGATATCTCAAGGAATTGAATAACATCAATCAAATCATTTTTTTGCTGAGATAATAATTCTGTATCGATGTTTTTTATAGTAACTGTTTTTTTGCTCATAACTTTTTAGGAATAACAATAATATTTATTTTATCTTTAGCGATTAAAAGAAATATTTTCTCATTAACTTCACTATCTGTCAATCCTGTTTTTTTAAGCATGACTGTCATTTTGTGATGGTCGTAATAAACTTGACCATTAAAGTCATAACCAACCAATGCTTTATCAAACATCTTATCGGCAAACTTTGTAGTGTCATCTGCCATATAGGTTTCAATATACTCTCTCATATTTCTTCTTCCCATACTTGATGTTCAATGATTTCTGAATCAATGATTTTAGGATGTTTAATATTATAATCTAAATCTTCGACCACTTCTAGACAATCGGCAGTGTCTTCAACTTGCACTGCTATCGTAAGGTAAATAGTTTTAAAGTTTCTAGTCATTTGAAAAATATCCTTTATAACCTTTTTTAATGAGTTCTACTTTAAATCTCGCAAAAGAATCTTGAAGCTGATAAAATGTTTTATTAAGATTTTCATCTTTACTTTTTCTAATTTGAGTCTCCCATTCTGCAAAAATAGAATCAACTGCGGATTCTCCATCTTTAAAATAATCTTTTTTCATAAGAGTTTTTCTATTTTAAGTTTTTCCATGAAATCATCCTTATACATGTCAGCCATGTCGTTACTGGTTTTGCGATTTAGTTCATCATTTAAGTAATCAAACAAATCAATTAATTCATCGATATTGCAAACTTGACCATCTAACCATTCCATGTATACATATCTTGGTTGAGCCATTAATGCTCGCCACGCGATTTCATCAACCAAATCTTGTTTGTTTAAATCAGCGTATGTAAAAGTTGTGATTTTTTCTTCTTTCATATTATTACCACCAGTTAGAATAAAACACATCAAAACCATCCTCAATGATTTTCTTAGCTTTTTTAATAAAGTTTAAATCATATTCTTTTTGAGTATCTATCTCCGAAGGCCAATCGCTATATGATATTTCACCCATAAAAACCAAAGATTCAAGCTCGTCCAAATCCTCTAGATTTAATTTCATCCAACAGCAATTAAACATACCATCGTTACCCTTCCCGCCTTTCTTCCAATACAGGTCTGTCATCCAATCATCTAGCTCATAATGTTTGCGCCAAGAACTAATCTGTTCAAAACCACTATCAGGGTTTTCATCAAGACCATTTGTTTTTTTATTATATGGAACTTCTTCATTGATAATTCCACGTTTTATCCTGTGTGCCATTTGATCTAATCCCATATCAGTCTCCTATTTGTTTATGAATAATATCTTCCTAATACAACTTGAGCAGTATCTTCACAATACTTAATTAATATTCCAGAAAAGAATGTTTCTGATAAATACCCATGCCAACCCTTGAAAGAGGAATTATCTTCTACTCTCATAAAATCAGCAAGAGAATAAACATAATTTTTGTATTTAATAAAGGTGTCCCCCTCTTGCTCTGCTCGTTGCCGATCTTTTTCATCGTAACAAGTGTCTTCCCAATCTTTCTCTGACAGTTCATAAGGATACAATAAATCCCTTGGAACATTATTAGTAATAATTTCTAAATTCATTTTAATTCCTTTTTTATAAGCAAAATATTTTTTATCAATTTCGTTCTTTCCCCAATAAGTCTCATCAATCCTTTAAATCCACATACTGTTCAACACATTCGCCATCTTTGTATGAGCTTATTTCAACGTATTTGTCTGCCACTCTTGCCATTCTTAGCAATTCGTTTTTGGTGTTTTCAATTGATTTAAAAGGCGCGTCAGGGTTTCTAATGATATCTATCATTACTGGTGCGAGCGATTCCCATGTAGGGGTGATGTCTATTGTTTGAGGTTTTTTCATATTATTTTTTCTTTGGTATACTGAATACTATAGCTAAATAAACAGAAGCAATGATTATCATTTCCATCATTGACATTTTCATTACATATAGTCTCGCATATTTTTTTTAAAAAACAAGAAAAAAGTTCAAAAAAAAAGGGGGAAATTTTTCCCCCTTTTTGTACCTTACCAATTCGCGCCTCTTAGTAACGATTTTCCGACTGGAGTAATTATTCGCTTGACATCTATTTTCATTAACCCTTTCTTCAAAAGGTAAACTTCATGATCGCGTTGAAGGGCTGTTCTGCTAAGCCCAGTTTTAGCACTTAACTCTTGAAGTGAACAACTCCCATGCTCTTTTAGAATGTCAAGAATATTCTTTTCAGTCTCGCTTATCCCCAGAGGATTAATACCTAATATGTCAACAAAAGAATTGAATTCTTTTTTACCGAAATAATTGATATTATCAGCATCACAAAAGTCTCCTAGATCTCTAGCTAACTTAATTGATGACCTAGCGTTTCCGCGAGTGGTTGACGATAGTTTGTCAAGATAATTTGAATCAAATTTAATCTCTTTGCAAAAAGATGATATAATCTTTGCGAGATCCTGACGAGTGTACTCCTCAAAGTCTACGCTAGTTAAGCGATCCTTAAAAGGTGGGAACAACTTATCAGATTCCGTAGTGGCAAACAGAAAAGTCTGTTTAGTAAAATCAAAAGGAAAAACATTCTCTCGAAATTGAAACTCCCGCTGATTAGATTTTTCTGTATTAAAAATAGTAAGAAAAGCATTCGTCAAATCTTGAGGCAACTCATGCGCTTCATCTAGAAACACTGTCACCTCATTATCCATGATTATTGGTATAAAGATTTGAGTAAAAAAATTCTCTACATTTTTTAAACTACCACAATTTAATTCTATTGCATTTCTTTTGCTGCCATCTTTGTTTTTAAGTTGACGAACAAAACTTCTTGCAAACTCTGTTTTACCTATACCTTTCTGACCATTAAATAATAAAAAGGGGCAAGTATTTTTAGCATTATAAACTTTTAAATAATAATTAAGTTTCTTTTTTATTTTCTCCTGTCCTACTAAATGATCAAATGACATAATTAGTTTATTGTTTTATATGGAATAACTTCCTCGTTATCGTTTGTTTCATTAGTTTTAGTTTCTACTTTTTCAGTTTGGACTTTAACTTTCTGCCCTACCTCTGGAACAGGCATTCCCGCAGCCAAAGTCATGGCTGCATTATATTTGTCTGCCCATTTCCTGCTGATAGTGATTTTTGCTTCAGGATAATTAGAGAACACTTTATTAAGGTTTTCCAAAGATACTGTTACCAACGTTCTGTTTCCTTCGTATTTAATCATACGGAAACAACATAGCATACCTAATCAGCGTTTCAAGATTTATTTTTGTTTTTTTTCTTTTTTATTTTTTTGATTTTGGTGTTGACTCCTGTTCAGAATATGAGAGAATCTTGTCGTTCAGGGGTGAAAGGTTATCGAGTGATAAAAACTTTAAAACTAAAATAAACCTGAAAAATTATAATATAGAAAGAAAAAAAGCGTTACCCAATAAAATTGGAGGAGGGATGTGCGTCCCTCTTTCTTTTAAACTTACCGAATTCGACCGAAAATAAATCGGTTTTTTTACTTGAAATACTAGGTCTGCCTCATATAATAGATACACATTATGAAAATCGATAATGCATTGAATAAAACTGGGGGTCGTTTCGCGACCATTGAAACATCGCACCGTGGGACTTTTAGTGCTAAACTTGTGCCAGATTCGATCACTGCACAATATGTAACATTAAATATTCCATCTAAAAACTTAACAATGAAAGTCTCAAAAGATAAGATTACAAAAATTAGATGCGGCAAAACCCGCTACACTAAACGATAACTTTTAATATGATATGATTTAATTCAAAGAGCCATTATTTTTAATAATAATTCAATGACCCATTAAACATATCTTTATATAAACCGTTTCTTTTTAGTATGTTGCTCGACCCATCTCTTCGGAGGTGGGTTTTTTTATATTATATTAAGGAAAATCGCGCTCATAAATAGCCCTTTTTTATATTAACTATATTAAGCAAAATCTCGCTCACAAATACAATTTTTATATATTAAGCAATTTTTCGTTCATAAATATGTATTTTTTATGTATATTATATTATTATGGGAAAGAAAATTAGTTTTAAGAACTTTGAGGGACAAGAATATGAAATAAACTTAAGAAAGCCGCGAAAAGAACTAGAGGCAGATGGCCTCTGCTACCCGCCAAAAGATAACGCTAAATCTAAAATCCTAGTAAACCCTCATTTAAAAAAAGAAAAAATAAAAGAAGTAATATTACATGAAATGCTCCACGCATTCTTCTGGGAGCTGCCCGAATATAAAATTAACTATTTGGCCAAAACTGCTTCACAAATAATAAAAAAACTAACTTAGTATATTAAGTAATATTTGGCTCATAAATAATACTATTTTAATGTTTCATCTAATCTAATTTTTGCTATACTTAAATCTATCTCAAACCATTCATTCCTCTTGCTAAGAGCAAAATAATGCATGGCTTCATGTATTTGTTTCTCTGCCGCCTTGCAATCTTCATGAAAAATGTAATGCTCAACTTTATAATTTCGATGAGGACTAGAGGTTTGATATGTACGCAATCTCTTTTTTATATCTTTTGTAATACCTATTTTATAATAACCTTTAAAAGCATTATTACTTATTATGTATACATAACCTGATAAATCTTTCATTATATTAAGTAAAAAATCGCTCACAAATAACGTTTTTTTTAAAAGTGGGGAGTTTTTGCCGCAAAATTTGTATTTACCCCCTATAAAAATATATGTTTTTGCCAAAAGTGTCAGCGAATCCCAGTTTCGCGCCATTTTGATTATATTATATTAAGTGATTTTTCGTTCATAAATGCCGGTTTTTTATATATTTTATTATATATATATTATATTTGGCATAAATTAGTTCACTTTTTATCCACATCTATATCATATTCTTCTATATATACTTTTGGGTTATTTTGAACTTGTTTCATTACCTCTATTAATACCCTGTCCTCATGAGTGCGAGGATCAAAAGCCGACTCATTCTCGAAGATTCTGTCGATGACCTTCAGGTCATCATCACCTATACGTATTGTAACTGTATTCATATACTATATATAATATATCATATTATTACTAATTATAGTTGTTTTTTGCTGTTTTTTGCATATATATAGAGAAAATGTACATAAAATGAACATAAACTGACAAAAAATGTACATAAAATATTGTGATTTAAAATTATGTATTTTTATATTTTTTATTTAAAAAAGGTGCGTAATATATCAAACACATAATTCTAAGCTTATTAATGTATTCTTTATATTGTTTATATATATTATGTATATTGATGCTATATAGTATAAAGGTATTAGAGAGGTTGTTAAAGGGGGAAAAAGGGGTTTCTGGGACACTTTAAGGGAAAACTGGGAAAAAGGATAAAGGGGAAAAAGAAAAGGCCCCTAGAGGGAAATCTAGGGGCTGAATGCTGATAATTGATGGAGACTTGAATTACATTTAAGCAATGACTAGTTGAATTAATTATTTTTATTTTATTAACATAATATGTGATAAGTCTTTGAATTACATTTAAGTAATGACTGTGTGAATTACATTATTATATTTTTTAAAGTTTGGGTTATGGCGTTAGGGTAATGAGTAAGTGAATTACATTTAAGTAATGGCTTCGTGAATTACCTCTAGCGCCGTGTTTAAAGTTAAGTAATCAGTGTGTGAATTACATTTAAGTAATGGCTTATTGAATTATTTAACATTTTAATTTATTTTTCTGTGATAATAAGAATTTGAATTACATTTAAGTAATCGCGATGTGAATTATCTACAGTTTTTAATTTATTGTATATAAGACAATGGATACGTGAATTGCATTTAAGCAATGGTATCGTGAATTATCTTATATTTAAATCTGTAAAGTATATACAATTGGTTTATTGAGCGCTAGGGTAATGAGAGACTGAATTACATTTAAGTAATGGCTGTTTGAATTACCTCTAGCGCTTTATAAATATATTTAATGAGAAAGTGAATTACATTTAAGTAATGACCAGATGAATTAAATATATATCAAATCAAGCTAGGTTGGTATTCATTTATTGAATCGCATAATGGTTGAGCAATTAGCTTGTTTTCTTTTTGGTTATTATATATATTTGCATGCTGATTTTCAAGTTGTTTTTTAATTATATTGTACAACTCTTTGATTGCATTGCTATATAGTCTTCTATATTTCAAGAAAACTTTTTCTTCTTGTTTTGACATTTCACCTCTTTTCTTTTTATCTATATCATAACCTTCTTGCAAAACTCTTTCTTTAATCCATTTTTTAGCACCATGGTGATATAGGTTGCTTCGTGCAACGCCGCCTTTAAGATGATACGGGCTCATATGAAAAATATATCTTTGAGTAAAAGCCCAATTTGGCAACCTACCCGTACCCTCTCGCAAAAAAAACGAATCGTCAACAGAAAACTGTTCATTTCCCTCGTTAACCAGTGTTCCCCTCATAGAAGCTAAAATTGTATAAATAAAGTTAACCTTAATATGTTTAACATTTAAATCGCCTTTTTTAATATTTCTGTTTTTATTTGGCCTTTTGAATCTAGCTTTTTCATTTAAAAACCCAAATACACACCTTCCTACATCAGATAATTCATTATATACATAATTAGCATTTTCATTTATCCATTGTGTATTTTTATCATTCGGATTTAAATAATCGGTTCTTCTAGCGAAATTTAGTATTTTGTTTAACTGATATTTTCGAGACAACCCTTCCTTAGCCTTTAAAGAGTAACTAAAAGAAGGGTCAGGTTTTTTTAAGCTGATATTTGGATAATCTCGACAAAGATTATAAATAGAAATAGGATCTTGATCGTCGTCTTTTTTAAGATTTGAGTAAGCAGCCGCTCTTGGAGACGATTGTTGAGGGAAAAATCTTAACTCTATACCATTCTCTTCGCAATCAGAATAAAATTTACGCAACTCTGTTTTTGTGTATGGCTGAGCTAAAGACTTTTCTGTACGAGGGACCCCCATATGAGCATCTTCAACAATAATTTTAGAACCCGGATTTAATAATTTAGGCAATGTTAAAATTTGCTCAACAGTGCTTCCAATAACTTTTTCTCCATCGTATAAAGTCGTTCTTTTTTTACCAAAATCTAAAGTAAAAACTTTATTTTCAGTATTCAATGACTCAATAGATGGCAACATGTTTTTTTTGTTCATATTTTTTTATCTTTTCGCTTTGTTGACCGTTCTGATCAATTTATATGCTTATAATAAGGGTTAGTTATTTTTTTTCTACTGAAAAAAAACCCTATAGGGTCATCGCAGAGAAAAACCCTTGAATAACAAGGGTTTACGTTGTCTTTTTTTAAAAAAATATTTTTTATTACACTATTGTTCGTATACTTTTATGAATCTAGGAGTATATTCTCCCATATAAGAACCGAGAATATTAAAATCAAAATATTCAGCAGCATCTTGGTGATTCATACCCGAAGTTTGCATTACAATATCAATGCATTTATCAGAATCATACACAGCGACATAATCCGATTGATCTATACCCACTAAAGCTTCATCAAAACCATCAGCAAATAAAGCTTGCTCGTTTATATATGAAAGTTCCTCTTTTATTGTTTCTGCAGACTTATTCATTTTTAATTTTATATTTAAGGTTTTCTTTTCTTTTTTCTTGCCTCCAAGCCGCGACTATTGTTTAGTATTCTACTAAAGAATGTCCAGCTATTTTTTCAAACTCTTCCCACTTTGGTTTAGGCGTGTTAAGCTTTTCCCAGATTTGACGTAAGTTACTCATCTTAATAAAAATATACAGTTATACTGAGTAAAAATCATAATTTATCAAATAATTATTTTAACACTTTGTTGATTAATAGTGTAATATCTATATATGGTATCGTATGATGTAAATAATTTAGCTACTGAGATATTCACTTATGAGTTTGATAGTGATACCGGTTATGCACCTCTATCTTCTGTTAGCGGGTGGTTAGCTAATAATATAGGGATGTTTAACAACAGATTGTTCACGACTTTTGAAGTAAGCGGAAACTATTTTACTCCTACGGGAAGTTTTCAGCAAGAAGAACGGTCTGTTTATAAGCAAATGTATTTGTATGAGTTTTATACTAAGAAAACTCGTCAAGTTCTTCGAGGCATCGACTCTTCTGTTGACTTTATAACATTACGAGAGGGAGATTCTACCATTACTCGCACAAATAAAAATGAAATAGCTAAAACATACAGAGGTTTAGCTAATGATGCTAATGAAGAATTAGAGAAACTCATCACTTCTTACAATATGTATCAAGCAGAGCCTGTTCAGGTAGCTGGAGAAGATGGGTTGTATGTAGGATCTGGAACTTATTCTTATGTTTACTAATTGTAATTGTTATTTTTTTAATAACCAACTACTGCTTTGGATTTTATCTCCTAATCCATAAACAGTCTCAATACCTAAATCAAGACATAAAGCGTGCTCAGGGGTGTTTTCGCCAGAAGTTCTGTCGCCACCATTACAAAATAAAAGTTTTTCATTTGAAGTTTTGCATGAAGCTAACCCTTTTAAGCTTTCGCAAACAGTTTGATCTTTATCTACAGATTTAATTGCCATATCCACATATTTAATAGATCGAACGATTTGAATTCTTTCTTTTAAGGGCATAAAAGGTTTACCTTTTTTTCTAGTTAAAAAGTCATCATCATTAACTATCACAACCAAAGAATCAGCTATACTTTTAGCTTTTTCCATTAATTCAATGTGACCTACATGTATAGGGTCAAAACCGCCACTTATTATTGCTATCTTCATACAGAAAAACTACTTTTAATATTCTCTATTTCTTTTAAGGTTTTTCTATATTCTTTTGCAATTTTTTCATTATACTCAAAACTCATAATAGCTTCACAAGATGGACATTGACAAACAGGATTTTCTATAATAAAACCTAAATCAATACCTAAAGGAGTTCTGCAAGAAGGGCAAACAAAACCGCCACCAATCATTTTTTAAGATGTTGTATTTTTTGAATTAATTCGTCATTAAGCCTATTTACTGCTTCAGGTGTACCTTCGTTCTCCATTTTGATTTTAACATTCATTTTTCTTCTTTTTTCTACATGATGTAAATCAATTTTAATACCTTTATTTTCATTGCATTCAAGGTCTTCTGTATCAGCTAAAGAAACAGAAAAATCTAATTCTATTTCTTTTAGGCTTAATGATTGATGGTTCGATAAACAAAAAAGAGGAACCCTCATCACCTCGTCTCCAACTTTAAAATCAGAAGTGATGGGGTTCCCGTACTTATCGAAATATTTAAGTAAATTATCTACATGTTGTTTTTCTAAAAAATCTAAAGATGTTGATACAGCTTTATTTAAAGAAGATATTAATTGTTGTAAGTCTAATTTACTTGACATTATATTTATTGACTTTTGCCGCCACTATCATCATTCAAGACAACTGGGTCTAGCATCATGTTTAACGCATCTGACAGTTTAAGCATACCCTCCGTAGGAGGCAATTGCTCTGCATGTACTTTAACGTCATATTTAGCGCTGTTATCTGTACTACGAGTATTAGTTGATTTTGAAGACACTTTGCCGCTAACACTTGCGCTAACTTTTAAGCCCCAGAAAGATTTGTAGCTTGCGTTAACGCTTGAGTCAACTTCTGTAGAGTGATCATCTTCACTTTTTTCCGACTGCTGAACTTCCATTGAAAATTCAATGTCTGCAGTTTTAATTGCTAAAGCTGGAAGAGGTACCAAAGGAAGCATGGGAACTTTAGCTTTTAAAGTTTGAGCTTCAGGAGTTCCTCCATCAGACGGTTTTACGTAACGAAGGATATTAACGTCGATTGCATTCGTATTCCCTTTTTCGTCGAATGCTACTTCCTTGATATACTTCCAAGTTATATCATTAAGTTTTGCCTGTCCTTTCGCCATACCAACAAGTGGGGAAACAATTAAGTCTTCTATTGGTAGGCCCTTAAAATTATCAGCGATATTGCCCATATACTATACTTTACACATTATAAAGATTAAAAAGAAAATATCAAACAATAACTTTAAAGTTTAACTTTTTAACATCATCTAAAATAAAAGAAAACTTTTCTAAAATCATAAAAAACAAATAGGCACTTTATTAAATCCTACGTCTCTTTTTAGATTAACAGAAAACGCTGTTTCTATATTTCTGTTCATAGAGTTTAAGTTGGCGGGTTTGATATCATTAATTAAAATTCTTGGACCAGTATTAATGCCGTAAATTATTTGTTTATATTTTATGCCAAATTTTCTTAAAGCTTTTTCTGTGTGAGCACTGTGCCTTTTTTCTCTAGCTGTGACAAATATAATAATATCTTTAGGGGAAAGTTTTTGAAACCATTCTTTAACCCCTTCTAAAAGCTCTTCGCTTAAATAGCTTTTATATTTATCTTTTTTGATTAGCCTATCAAGTTCTGAGTTTGATTTATTTTTGAAAATTGTTCCATCGATATCTAAAAACCAAGTCTGGTCTAATTTTTCAGGTTTCTGCTTTATCATTGATATAATTGATTAAAAGGGTTTTTTGTTTCTTTATGATGTATGATAGCAGGAGAAGAAGGTTTTTCAATTTTTTTAACAACTTTAGCTTTAGGTTTTTTTTGTTCTTTTTGTTTTGTAGGTAACTCAACTTTTTGACCAAGCATTTTGAATATAGCTTTATCTTTAGCTTTAACTTCTACCTCCCATTTAAGTTCCCTATCATGTTCAACGGGCAACTCTTCCGCATAATCTGCATGACTACGCTTTTTATTTTCACATCCCCAGCTCCAATGAAAAACTGGAATAAAAGATTCTGGCCAAGTCTGAGAAAACGCTTCTATATTCTGTTGAATAGTAATTTGATTATTTTCGAAAATAGATGGGTTACAATGATCATGAAGATTATCATAAGTAAGAGGAAACAAATGGTTATACTTAGTGCCACAGTAATTATAAAAATACATAAAGAGGTTAGCGCAGTTCCAACTTCCTTTATCCTCATTTTCAATGACGAGCCTGTTTCGTACTCCGGTATCGCATTTGGAGAAAGCATCATAAAATCTATCTACTAATTTTCTAAAATCTTCTTCTGTTTCGTTTTTAACGCTTAAGCTGGGATGAATATTAATTGGAACAGAGTAGTCTTGAGGTAGACCCATCATATCTAAAACCTTGGCGTGAAAATTTAATTCATTTATTGTTTTTTGTACCACAGAAGGTTTTTCAGAAGCTAAAACATTAAATTGATCAGGATGAATAGATAAACTAATATTTAGATCTTTAGCTACATTACCTATTACTTCACATTGATTACGGATATCTTTATAATTAGACAATTTTTGCAACTGCAATTTAAGCGTGGGATCAGTAATTAACGGAAATAAAGCGCTAGAAAGTCTGTAGTGTGATATAGAGTTTTTAGCGCAATGACGTATAATTTTTTCTGTTAACTGCAGGTTATGCAATATCCTCTCTTCAAGGACTTTTAAACCTGACCCCAGCTCGCTATTTTCTAATTCTGAGAATCGTTTCCTAGTGATTTTTTTAAAAGCTAAACTTTTATCTTGAGCTTTTAGTATTTCAGATATGCAAACTAATCCGTAATTCATTCCTTAAATTTACCATAAGATATCAACTTGTCAAATTTAATTTATGCGCTGCAGCAATAAGTCGCTGAATTACATTTAAGTAATGGCACTCTGAATTACTGCAACGCACAAAATTTTGATTTAAACAATATTAATTATTTCCAATCTAACCCTTCTGCTACATTTGGAAATGAATCAATTAGTATACCCTTAATCACATAAGCGATTTCTCTGTGTTCTTTTTGCGTTTCTTGGGTAGCTCTCACTTGAACATAATGCAGCCAACTTCGAATAGAACCTGACATATACATTGTAGTTTGAGTTGTTAAAGGCAATATCATTCTAGCGCATTCTTTTGCTACCCCTTGCTCAGTCAATATATCGTAAACTTGTAAGGCTGTATTATTTAAATCTGTTATCGCTTCTAAAGCCTCTGAGTCCATATTTAAAGGCTCATCGCCCACTTGCCTATTAGTTTTGCCTTGTCCGCGCCACTCTATAGGCTCTAATTGAGTTGCTGCAGAATATCTTTGGCTAAATTCTTGGAAGCTAAAGCTTCTATGTCTAAGGATTTGTGCAGCGATAGCTCTACTAGTTTTAATTTCAACGCACATATTAGCCATCTCAAATGGACTCCAATGTTTATGTTTTATTAAATATTTAAGTAATTTAGGCGCAGTTTCGCTATTTAATTGGTTGTTAGGGTTACTAACCCTAGCGCAATAAACAATTAAATCTTCTGCAGTTTTAATGCCTTTTCTTTTTAAAGGTAACGCTGGTTGCGTAGTTGATATTAATTTAACTTTCATAGTTGATAACTTGCCATGCTTTTCTGTATAAGCTTTCTCCTTCTACAGCACTATAAACTTCTTCTATTTTATTTGTTTCTGGATTTTTTATTTTTACTGGACCTTTACAGTAATCAGTTAATCCATACTTTTTGTAAAAACTCTTTGCTATATACATATAGTCCAATACAGGGTAACTGTCAATAACTATTTGAATGAATTGCGCTTGTTCTTTTGTCATGATCATTATAAAAATAATGGCAGCTTTTTCTATTTTAGTGTAATATATTATATGGTACCACCGGAATTAATTTCAATGGCTTTTGGAAATCTTTCTGGGTTTGTCTTTAAATTCATGGCTCAAAGAGCCAAGGAGAAAGCGGAAATGCTAAAAATGGCGATGCAAACCCAAAAAGCTAACGAAGACGCGCACAATGCTGCTGTAAAGAGAGTATCTGTTGATGGTGGCAAATGGGTGAGAAGATTAATAGTGATTTCCACTTTATTTGGTGTTATTATTGCACCTTTCTTTTTAGCACTATTAAACGAACCTTTATATGTTCAAATAACTGAAACTAAAAAATCATTTCTATTTGGTTTATTTGGTGGCGGTACAGAAAATTATTTTGTTAGGGTAGATGGCTACTTAATGATACCGGAAGTAAGACAGACTTTGACAGCTATAGTAGGTTTTTATTTTGGTAGCTCAGTAGTCAAATCATCATGAAATATTTAATTTTAATAATATCTATGGCTTTATTTTGCTCATGCTCAACAATGAGGGGATATAAAAAGAGTGATAAAAGAGTTAATGTTCCACAAAAAGCTAGCGTAGAAAACAAATTTATTAGATACGCTGACGAAAAAATAGATAAACAAAAACAAATACTGACACCTGAAGGTTTTACTAAATGGACTCTTTTTTCTGGAACTTTTAGTTTTTTATTGTTCCAGTTTTTGAAATGGAAGCATGTAGTTTAGCTAAATATTAGTGTTTAGGGAATTGTCTCATGATAACCTCTTTATCTCCTTGAGGTAAGAAAATATAATTAACAATATCTCCATCTCTGCGAGAAACTTTATGGACGGAAGGCACCTCCCCTTTTTTATCAGATATTTTTATCCTAATGTAAAATTCCCTTTTCAAGCTATAAAAAACATAAAAAGAGTTGATGTCTTTACTTTTACTTATTTGACAAGCTTTATTTATAATAGAGTGGTGTATTTTTAATTTGTCTACATCTCTTTTCAAGGTATTTGCTTGCTCAAAATACATTAAACATTTCAAGCTCTTTTTGTGATACATGAAATGTATGTCACTGCCCCTGCGAGCCATAAAATCAATATCAGGAGCTTCTTTTTTAATAATGTTGATTCCTACAGGATTCATAAATGTATGGAACCAATATAAGCTTTAACTCACCTTATGTCAAATATAAAATGTGCGCTACAGCAATAAGGAGATGAATTACATTTAAGTAATGGCAGATTGAATTACTGCAACGCATAAATTTTTAATTTAAGGAAACTTTTCCATCTGCGTATTCTGCCACTACTTCTTCTGCACCTTCAGAAGACTTGTAAAATACTTTTCCTTTTGAAAATTTTGCACATTCAATGGCATATGATAGTGCGTTTTTTTCTCCTAATGCTGAGCTATAAGCAGAAACATAAGAGCCGTCATTTTTTCTAACAATATAAGATCCGAATGTACTCATTTATTTATTTGTTTATTTTTTATTTTATGAAACATCAATTAAAACATCATGGATTAAATGTCTTGTTTTTCTATCAATAACTCTTCCCTTTTCATCTTTGGGTAAAGTTTCAAAAATTTCATTAAAATTAAGGTTGAGAACTACGCTCATACTTTTTATTTTGCGAAAAATACCTATCTCTTTATATTTTAGTATACTCCATAAAGCATCAACTTGTTCTGGCGTAGCTTTTTGGATAGCAGTCATAAAAGTATTTGACTCATAATTTTTAGTGTTTATCAAAGCATTCATTTTTATATATTACAGGTCTAAATATATTCTTCAAGTATTTTTTTGATCTGAATGATATTATATTTTTCACTGAATACAACGTTTACAAAACCAGCATATTTTTTCATATGACAATTTTCTGCTATAAATCCCATAAGCTTCCACACTAAGTGATTAGAATCTTTTTTTAAATAATCTTGGTTAAAATAATGGGGATTGGGATTAGGAAAATGCCTAAGGGCGATATCAATAGCCGCTTCATAACTAAATGACGCCATGGCTTGATTCGCGACATCTTTGTCAAAATTCAATGAAATAGGAGATCTGAAAATATAAGTATGGCCTACTTCCATCTTTCTAAACTTTGCTCAATAGATTTATATGTTTGAGACATTTTCGCTCCAGTGGCTAATATTTTATCATTTGAAACTTTGCTGGGCACATGGTGAAAGTTTTCTTGTTTTTTTGAAAACAAATAATCAGTTACACACTCGTAAAATTTAAAATCTTTTTTTAGGTATTTTGATATTAATTTGCAAATGATATCGTTTTCTATATGCCCCGTGTTGACTATATTGTAAGTACCGAAGCTCGCTTTTGTTTTTATAAGGTGAATGCATGCCTCTACAAATTCCTGCCTATTCGATAGAGAGTTGTCGATATTTAAAATTCTATCAAAACTTATAAGCCTAGATAAATAATTTTTAGGGTGATCAAATTGATCGAATAAGAATCCGGCTCTACAAATATAATGATTAGGGTATCTTGATACAACTTCTTCGGCTAAAGCTTTTGAAGCAGCGTGAAAATTGATACTTGATGGGTTTGACCAGCAATTGTTAGGCTTACTATTTTCTGTAAAGGTTTTGCTGTTGTAATTTTTATACATATCGCAAGACGAGATATGTAGCACTGTTAATTCTTTTACAATATTAACAAATTCTGTAATTACTATTGGTGCATGAAGGTTGCCGTGAATAATTTTATCTTTATTTTCTCCTGTGTATCCTGTGCAGTTAATTATAGTGTCAAAGTGATTAAATGCCCAAGAATTTAACAAATTTTGAACACTTAAATCACTGTATTTCATTTGTATAAAACTTCCCTCAGGAAGCTTTTTCCTAAATGTTTCACCTATATACCCACTAGCGCCTAAAAGTAATATTTTATTGTTCATTATAAAATTCTATTAAACATCTCCCGTAAACATTTTTTTGATCAGCGATAATGCCCTCGAAAATCAATTTATCATCTAAAAATTTTAAATGTTTAGCATCTAAATAAAAAGTTTTATCCGCCACATGCAAATGAAAAGGGGAGCCATTTATTATGTCAGCTTCAAAAGTATGTGGTAAGATATTTTGTTTAAAATTTTTCTTTGCTAATATACTTTTGAATCTCATAATCCTTCTATAAAAAATTTTTTAATCCGATTTAAATCATCTAGCATTTCTTGGGACAACTCCACAAAAGATGCATCAACTTCATCCATAATAGGGTCTATTTCACGAATATAGCTCTCATATTTTTCTATAGCAAAATTAATAGCTTCAAAAGTTTTGCGAGGTTTAAGTCTTTCAAATTCAGAAATATTCATAATTTTTTAATAAAAGTTTCTTCTAGGTTTTTGTATCCCATTCTGCTATACAATCTGGGCAATTTACTATAAGAAGGTGGGCCTTTTATTCTACCCATACTTATAAAAGTATAACCGTTTTCTTTAGCCCAAATTTCAGCTATCTTTATAAGTTTTACACTCGATAAGCCAAATCTAGAATTTTTTTCATTGAACCAAGCTATTTCGTTCAATTGTTTAGCTGATGACCAAAAATTTTGACCTTTAAGAAAAATGACACAACATGAAATTTGATTTTCTTTTTCTATGCCCCACCCTACAATATTGCCTGAGCTTAAATTATTAAATAAAACTCTATAAATATTGTCCTCTGGAAACTTGGAAAAAGACCCCATTAAGGACTCTTGCCAAAAAAAATGTGCCAGCCTCATGAGGCTGGTCACATCGCGTTTATTAATTTCTCTAATAAGCATTAGCCAAATAAAGCATCGACTCCATCTTCATCTGCTTGATGATCACTAGAATCATTTTGAGCTTGAGTAGAACTTTCAGCGCTTTTAGTGTGTTTACTTCCTTGAGTTGAGTTAGTATTACTTCTAGGTTCGTAAGCAATTTTACCGGTATCTCTGTCTACAGACAAATAAAGACTGTATTGTGGGCGAGTGCCTTGCTCATTTTGCTCTCTAGTCTCAAACATAACGACATCTAAAACTGAGTCTTTTGATAATTTAGAAAAATCTAAATTCTTAAAAATCATTTTGCCAGCGCAAAAGTTTCCTTTGTTCCAAAGACTTACTACTTCTCTACTCTTCCAATCATTTTTAGCTGTTGCCATAATATTTACTTTAACGTTTTCTTTTTGCTTTCGCAAAAAACAATTTTTTCTTTTATAACTGTTTTTATTTCTTGTTCTATCTCCGCTAAGAAATCAGGGGAGATCCTTGTGTATTGAGGTTTCAATTTTGAGCAAAGGTCTAAAATATACTCTCTAGCCTTAGCTCTGTTTATTAAACCCACATTGTATACTTTATTAGTATACTGCGTGTCATCAGGTTTGTCAATCATTTTTTTAATCTTTCTTCACGCTTTCAGACCAAATAATAAAACCTTGATAATCACCGTCTTCTTCACACACACTTACTGTATCACATAAGAAATCATTGTCAACATGGTTTTTAAAATATTGCTTATATATATCAAGGGGTATCTCGAAAGATACTGCGTTCTTATCTTTGTTCACTTTAAATGAAACTGGTACTTCTTCTCCTATCATAGTTAAAATCCTTTAATATCAAATAAAGAGCTAATACTTTTATTATTCATGGTCCTACTTATAGCGTCTGATAGCATAGGTGCAATATCAATAATCTTAATTTTTGGGTTATGAGGAATGCTTGCTATGCTGTTAGTTGTTAATATAATATCAATATATTTTTCTTTTTCTAGATTTTCTCTTCCTAAATCTGTCAAGGGAAGATGTGAAACAAAAGCTATCACTTGTTCAGCACCTTTTTCTTTAAGAAGTTTTGCTGCACCAGACAAAGTTGCCAAACTTTCAGACATATCATCAATAAGTAGGATATTTTTACCTTCGACCTCTCCAAGTATAATTTGTTGCTCGACTTTCGTAGAATTAATTCTCTTTTTATGAACAATACCAAAATCAATATTCATAAATTCAGAATACTTTTCTACTTTTTTGATTCCCCCTACATCAGGGGACATCAAAAGCCAGTCTTTTAATTGAGAATTTTTAAAAAAATGTTTTCTAAAATAATTAATCAAGAGGTTACAAGGCAATAAAGAGTCCAAAGGGATAGATGAAAAACCCTGCATAGAGATGTTATGCAAATCAAGAGTTATAATTCGTGTTGCTCCAGCTTTTTCTAGTAAATCTAAAACAAGTCTTGCACTAATAGGTGATCTGGGTTCAGATTTTCTATCTTGTCGAGCATAACTAAAATAAGGTATGACTGCTGTAATTTTATTTGCAGACGCCAGTCTTGCGCTTTGAATCAAAAGTAGTAGCTCCATCCAGTCTTCATTTGGGTTATTAGTAGACTGAACGATAAAAACATCTTTACCTCTTATATTATTCTGGTATTGACAATAAATTTCCCCGCTAGGAAAATTGTCAATTTTAACAACTCCGTCTGTTTCTATTTCCTCCTTACATTTAAGTATTTTAGAAATGTTTTTTGCTAACTCTTTATTTGATCTTCCTGAGAATATTAGAGAACTCATTATTTATTTTTTTTTAAAAAAAATGGTACGCTTAGTAGGAATCGAACCTACAATAAGACTTTAGAAGAGTCCTGTGATATCCGTTTCACCATAAGCGCAAGTTATAAGCCAAAGCAATAAACTTTTGAATTACATTTAAGTAATGGTAATCTGAATTACTTTGGCTCATTAAAATTACAAAACATGTTCGCCAGCATTATGCCAACCACCTTTAGATGGAACTTTACTTCTTTTAGGCAAATACCACTGTTTAAAGTTTCCAGCTATACCCGAGAAACAATCTGAATCTTTTGTGTTACTTCTGTAGCACACTGTATAAGAAACTATTTCATCTCTTGAGCAATACATGCGTCCATCATGCGTATTACCCCAGTGTTGAGTCAAGCCATTAATTAAACGATTTTGACCGCCATGCATATAAGGACCTTGCATCCATCCATAAAGGTTTAAATTAGAAATAATAATATTATTACCACTTAAAAGCATAGCCGCTTGAGGACGTTTATTGTTATGAGGCCCTTCCATTTGAAGGTTTTCAAAACGAGGATCTGCAAGATAAACATTGTTACCTTCAGTATCTTGAATTGCTGGAAAAGGATAATTAGCTTCATTTATGATAGGGCCATGTTTAATACCTATTAGAGCGCCTTGGTGCTGAAGGATTTTTGCTCCTCTAATACAAAATCTATCTTGGTTCATTGATAAATATATAGGCAATACTCCATTATGAGCACAAAGAATAACATCCTCAATAGTCTGTTCAAAAGGCTTCATAAGCATCTCACCTTGACTTGTCTGCACCTTAGTCTTCCCTTCTACATAAAGCCCTACAGGAGCATTTGTAGCAGTTCCATAAGCTATTGTGTCCTTGAGCACCTTCTGTCCATCTCCATAGAATCTTAAAACTGAAGACCATCTTCTATTCGAAGATAAGCAAAATCTACCGGGAAGCCTTTTAGTGTCTTTAAAATGATATTCAGGTTCTTCACAAATAATTTTTATAACTGGGGCCATAGCTGAACCATGCCAGCCGGGAAACAATGGCCAAATTTTACTATATTTATCTTCTGCAGCTTTATAATAAGAATATTGCAGCTCTTGACCTTTTTTAATTATCTCCTCCCAAGACTCATCTGAATAATGTCCATCTGCATCTACCCCTAAAACAAATTCGAATTTAGCAGGTTCAAGAGTTACAGATCCCAATTCTATAGGCTCAAAAGTTGAGGGGGTTTGACTAGAGGAATCATTTAGAGATTCGAGTTCTTTTATTTTTACGGCCTGTAAATCAACTAAAGATTGCAATTCTTTAAGGAATTCCTCTTGTCCAGCTATTGAATCCGATATATCAGACAATAAATCAGTATTTAAATCTGGTTTTTTATTTTTAAGTTTAGTTATCTGTTCAGATAAATCATTTATTTGAAGTTGAAGTTCGTTTTGGAGATTTGATGCGTCTACGGAGATTTTTTCTGTGGTGGTTTTGGTTCCTAATAATTTCATAAATAACCTTTTAATAGATTTACACATATTTTGTCATTTTCCGTCATCCCTATTTTGTTCCCCCTCATGATTATGATTCCATTTTTCACTGTATCCGTGAAAGTGGTCTAATGGGTAAGGTGTTATTTGGTTCCAATCTAGATGATAATGCTTATTATACTCTTCGACCCTCTCATATTTAGGCTCGATGCATCTAGTAAATGTAAGAAGCACCCCTAAAAATAATATAGTTTTCATTTAAATAGCTTATTATAAACCTCTTGGTACTTTTTGCTAGTTTTTTCTATTATGTCTTGAGGTAAATCAGGAATAGGAAGATTTTTATCCCAACCAATTTGTAAAAGATAATCTCTAATGATTTGTTTGTCATAACTCGGCTGACTTTGACCTTCTTTATACAATTCTTTATCCCAAAACCTAGATGAGTCTGGAGTCAATAATTCATCAATTAAAATAATTCTATTGTAATAAATGCCAAATTCAAATTTAGTATCAGCAATAATAATACCTTTACCGTAGGCATACTTATATGCTTTATTGTATATCTCCAAGCTATATTTTTTAATTTTATTAGCTGTTTTGGAGCCAAGGATTTGAACCGCCTCCTCAAATGAAATATTTTCATCATGCTCGTCTGATTTAGTTGAAGGCGTAAATATAGGTTCTGGAAGTTTACTTGACTCTTTTAAACCAGATGGTAAAGGTATTCCACAAACCGTCTGCTTTTCTTTGTACTCTAACCAGCCAGAACCAGAAAGATAGCCTCTTACAATACATTCAACTGGAAGAGGCTTTGCGTTTTTCACTGTTACAAGACTCTTGTATTTTTCTATTATATGATTATCTACAATGTCACCAGTTATATCAAACCATTTACAAGACATTTCATTTAACACCTCCCCTTTACCGGGTATTGTTTGGTTTAAAATGTGATCAAAAGCAGAAACACGATCTGTAGTAAATATTTCAAGAGTTTTATCATCAGCGCCATAGTAAATCTCTCTAACTTTTCCTGATCTAATTAGAGTAGGTTTGCTTTTACTTGCCCCCCAATTAATATCATCGTAATTATTTTTAAATACTCTGGAAAAACAATTTCTTGGTTTATCGCCTTTACCCATAATTAATCTTTTTTTGTAAATTTTAAAGGATTGGATGGAACCGGATGCTTCCTTCCTTGTTTATCTATAAAGAACTCTTTTTTTTCTTTGGGATCTTCTGTTTCTTCCAAATATTTTAAATTAAATTCTTTTTCGAGTAACTCTAGTTCATTAAACCCAACCCAAAATAAACCTCGTTCATCTTCTGCTGTGGGACAAAGCATCCCCCGAAGCATCATTTTTTTAATAACTTCTCTGTATGTCATGATTTTAATATTGGTGGGCCTTGCAGGGCTCGAACCTACGACCTGCCGATTATGAGTCGGATGCTCTAACCAACTGAGCTAAAGGCCCTAAAAAAAGACTAAACTATAATGAGCCTTTGAAACACATCAAGTGTGTTGAGCAGTTGAATTAGCATGAAGATCAGTGCCCCGTAGCTATAATTGCCATATAGTTGAATATAGCAGTTTTCGCAGAGTTGTCCAGCGCCTTCTACATAATAATTTCGATAATCTATATGTTTGTCTTGTGGTTCTTGCGTATTTTTATTGCAACAAACACATTTGTCATATTTATCTTTCATTTTAGTATTCTATGATTTTTCTTACCGCCCACTTAAATACAAAGAAATTACAAATAAGCGCTCCAATAACAATAAGAATCATCATTACAACTTCAAAACCTTCAGGTAAGCCTAATATAGCTGCGAAAAAGCCACCGAAGAACCCTCCAACTAAACCGACACCCGCTCCTGCTAAAGTCCCTACAATGTTATATAAGAACCACCATAATAATACTTTTTTTGTTTCCATAATTATAATATTTCGTAATCTTCTATAATGTTATTGTGTAATAATTTTTGCGCAGCTTCCAGAGTAGCTTTTTTAGCTTGCTCTTCTGTGGTTTCATCTTCAAAAATCAAAAGGAAATGCCTACCAGCTTTTACATCAGCTATGCCTTTAATGCCTAATTGTTTTGCAGCTTTATTTATAACTGTACCTTGCGGGTCATAAGTTTGCCCTTTTGTGGTTGTGACGACATGCGCTTTTATCATTTGTGATATAATAAAGTAAAAACGGTATGTGTCAAGTAATATTTTTAAGTATTGAGGCTGTCTGCAACCAGTTATCTACAGAAAATTTAAATTCACATTTTTGGTACAAAGAATAATCATTACCGTTGGGGCTACATTTATCACCAAAAAAAATTTTTGTTTTATAGAAACTTAAATAATCAAAAATTTGACCTTTATCTGAGCCTATTTTTTGGATATCTATTGATATTTCTCCTCCGACACAAGCTTCTAGATTATGATGTCTAAAAAGTTTATTGAAATTTTTAACGATCTTTTGTCTTTCGTTTTGATCCTTATCCCAGCAAGAATATTCAGAGCGAATATTTTTATCAACGTCCCTACCTACAATGCTAAAATTTAACATACCGGTCCTGTGCTCAAAATGTACATTGCCACGTTTTTCTATTGGGTATTTAGATTGATACAATTGTTCTGATAACCATAAATTAACTTCTGCTGGTATCTTAAGGTTTTTAAAGTAAACTTTTTGATCAGCGACCCACAACTCATTCCCCATGCAAGTAAAAATACCATCCACTTTAGAGATGATATCTTTAGTTATTTGATCTTTCACTTTTTTATAATCGCTTCCAGTAGCTAAAAAAACAGCATTTTGAGAGCAAAAAGACACAAAAAAAGATGCAAACTGTTTATTTATTCGTTGTCGAGGCGGAGTTAATGTACCGTCAATATCAAAAATATAAACGTTTTTATCTATCATACTAAATTTTGTAGAATTTGTTTTATTTCGTTGATAGCTACTGTGTATTTACGTCTACTGTGAAAAAGTTCTTCATTTTCTTTCGAAAGGTCTTTGGAAATTTGACACTGATGCTCATACTTTTTTATTAGATCTTCATTTTGCTCCCTTAACAAAGCGCTTATCCCATCGTCTTTTTCTTCCCACCTTTTATCTCCTGAATTTGACATAGTTATTATTTTAGGATCTTGTGAATTAAAACAACAATGACCAGAGAAGCGCAAAGCCCAATCATCATCTTAAAGAAGTCTTTCGCCACAAGAGGGAAAACTTGCTTTAGTTTTCTTTTCTGGTTACTTGTCACCATAGCCAACTCTCTACCTGTTAACAGTCCAACAAATACCCAAGTAGTGGACATAGGAATATTATTAACCTCTTTGAATATATAAAGAATAATCCAATAAACAAAATCAATAATAGTAGCAGAACGAATAAATTTTGTGCTTTGCTTGCTTAAAACTATCTGTTGGATTTTGCCGCCTTTTTCTTTGAACATTAAAGCCAAACCTACAACAAAAACAATGGATATGACGACCATCAAGTCAGCAGGAACAGATCTAGGCAAAAATACGGCAATGTTAGCCATATCATGAGCTAACCATGTATACCACAAAAAACCTGTAGTAGTCCATTGCGCTACCCGCCAAAAGGTCTCATGCTTTACGTCTACATCTTTGCTTTCATCAAGTAATTTAGATATTACAAACCAAAGACTATATGCTGCAACGGCTGCTACGGCATACCCCATGATTGATTTAAGTAGCATTTTTTCTAATACAAAAGTAGAAGCAAAAGCTGATAAAACTAAAAAAGAAGTGCTAACTGGAACTCCTACTCTAGTCAATAAAAGTAAAACTGCAGGAGCTAAAGCGTGATACCACTGGACCTCCTGAAAAGGTATCTTAGTTAATCTACCATATGAGATATCTCCTCCATTAACTACCCAACCATACCACAACGTAAACAAAAGCACAATTGAAGCTCCAGCCCACATTGTAGTCCATCTAAACTTTTCGTTATTGGATGCTATCCAAGTCCCTAAAGTTTGCACTGAATCGTTTGCTATAACCGAATAGGCTGCTAAAAAGAAACCTATTGCCATCCATATTGTAATTAGATCCATATTTTTTTTCCTTTAAAAGAATGTTCGTAATGCAAGCTGCCAGCTTCCCGTGTTAATATTCGTGTCACTTCCTAAAAGTTCACCCCAAGCATACTCATATCCAGCCATGAGCTTAAGGTTCTCTCCACTAAGGTAATATTGAAACCCGGAATAAACTGAATGATAGTCCTCTACATTAAGACGAGCGTTCCTATCTCCATCTCCATCATGACCAAATCTCTGAGTGCGTTGTTCTCGTCCTGAGTCCATATATTGATAACGGAATACAGCTTCGAGCTTATCAGTAATTTTATATGAAGGTAATACATAGAACCCCCATGTATCATGTCCAGCTGGTATAGCATCTGATCCTTTACTTGCTGATACTCCTTCACGATTAGCACCGTAAATAACATCAGAAATAACTTTTAACGGCCCTTTTTCATAATCGAACCCTAAAGCAAATGCATGTTCGTAAGCAGACCCGAAGGTACCTACAGCAGCATCTCCGCGAGCCTTTTCACGACCACCTTCGTTGTCAACATAATTCCAGTCAAAGTGTAAGAATAAATCTTTCTTAACTGGATAAGAGAAGTTGTATGATAATCCTTTATTAGCACGGAAATCAACCCATTCAGGCCCACCTTCATGAGCACCATATACCCAAGCACCTACTCGATGCTCAATATTATTAGTAAAGAAACCTACCTGAGCCCCCCAAGGGCGTTGCTGACCGATTTCGTTTACAATAGGGGCGCGTTCGACTGTTTTAATATATCTCGACGATTGAATATCCTCACGGGTAATATCTTGTTTGTCTTTACCTAAAATAAAATAATAATTATCGCTAGGTTTCCATTGAAGATTAAACGTTTGGAAATTGTTTATGAAAGAGCCCTCATCACTAAGGGCTGTTCTGGAGCCATGACCATCCGAAATGTTTGCGTCGAAACCGAAGGAAAGATTGTGAGCAAAATCGAAGTCCATTTGGATTCGTGCTCGGCGGTGATGGTAGACATCGTATTCGTTATCTTTAACACCTCCGATATCCTCATCTTGACTGATGTATTGACCATGATACCTACCTTTCAACTTAACATCTCTGATGAAGCCTTTATCGCTCTCATACAAAGTGTTTTTATTAAATATGTTCCAGTTTTGAGGTTCTTGGGCTACTGCAGAGTATGCCCAAGCCATTAAGAGTAGAAATAATATTCTCACGTAAGTATATTACAAAATATAAGCAAAAAATCACGTAACATTTATGTTACTTTTTAGCAAGAAGGGCTTTGCATAATATTGCTTAAAGATGCTTTGAAAATAAAATCAAGATTTTCTTTAACTTGGTTTCTTCCCCATCTAGTAGTAATTACTGTTGAGTCTTTAACCCTCTCTATTGAAACAACTGTATCTAGATTGTACAGAACCTCTTCCCCTGTTTGGTAATCTGTTAATTTTACTAAATGAGCCATCAATTAATCTTGCTTTCTTTTTCTGTTCACTTATCGTTAACAAACATCTCAGGGCTATCAAACAAACCAATTATTTGTCCTCGCCAATAAGACTCAATTGTCTTCTTGCCTCCTGCATACGCACTGATTGCAGTTAAAATAATACTAGCTTGTCCTGCGATATGATTCATAGCCTCCTCATAACCTGAAACAATCACTAGGCTCTTGCCATCTTCACTTGTTCCGGTCCATGGTCCACTACAATTAGTTAATGCCCACTTTTTAACAATGATATCTTCACCGTCCGCATTTTTTGTTTTAATTTCATTTTGCTGATAAGTCGCTATGGCTGTAGAGCTGAAATCATCGCTTATCCATTGTGCAGTAATGCCGTATTTATGTTTTAGTAATACTTGTTGATTGAATTTCATAATATTAATATTTAAAAGTTTTAAAAGTTATTGGGTCGTATTTTATAAAAGCATTGTCTCTAAAGGTGTCACCTTTGTAATCGTTAGAACTATATTTTGTTTTACTGAAACGTTTTTCAAAGTTAATTAAAAAATTACCTTTTTTATCTGTTACTTTAATGCTAGCCACCGTGTTTTCGTGAGGTATTTTTACAAATATACAAGATATTACACCTTCATTTAAACTTTTAATTTGCAAAATATCAAGTTTTTCAGCAGTTATCAAGTATCCGTTTCTTTTAAGTAAATCTAAAGTAAATGGAGTTTTATCTTTACGGTTCCAAAAAGGTCTCGTTTTTATTTCGCAAACACCTACTAAACTATCATTACGATAAATGTCTGCGTCATACTTTTCTATTTTATTGGTTTTAGTTTTTACAGTAACGTTATAACGTCTCTCAATCAAAGACTCGACATCATGTTGATCTTTTATGAACTGTTTTCCTACAGGAGTTTCACAATCTAACTGCATAATAAATTTAAATGGTACCAGTGGTCGGACTCGAACCGACAAGCCTTAGAAGGGCGACAGATTTTAAGTCTGTTGTGTTTGCCAATTTCACCACACTGGCTTGAATTATGTGCTAAAGCAATAACTAGGGGAATTACTAAAAAAGTAATAAGTTGCGGAATTACTTTTAGCACATTAAATTTTTATCTACCTTGCCTATTATAAGGTTTTTTGTAATTTTTACTACTTTTATTTCGGGAAGAATTATTTTTAGAGTGCCTCCCTTTCATGTCAGCTATTTTTTTATTTAAGCCTCGTTTTTCTTTTGCTTTTCCTTTTGCCATTTTTTTATTCCTTCTTCTATGTATTGCGCTAATGTATCTCTTGCAGCCTCGCTATCAAGATTTATTTGAAATGAATGTTGAGAGAATTCATTTAAAATGTTTTTTATAACTTCTTTCATTTAATTTGACCCCCTTTTATATCTTAAAAATGCATTCAAATATTGAGACCCGCTCAGTTTCTCTATCTTATTTTTAATTATTTGTTGGTCATCGTATATTTTAAAAAGAATTGTAAAATTGGCTATAAATAGAGCCGTTATTACGATTATGATTGCTGCTAATGCTGTTTCAGTTTTATTCATACTATGATTCTATATGCCCAACAATTATAGCTGGCCTATTAATTTTCTGCAAAAAAACTTTATTAACCTCTTTAGGGTCTACAACCATGCATAAACCTAAGCCATTATTAAAGACTCTTTCCATTTCTTCGTCAGATATATTACCATCTTTTTGAAACAAATCAAATACAAAAGGCTTAGTGATATCATCTTTCCATTTGACTTTTAAGTCTTGAGGGAGGATACGATCTAAATTGCTTAATCCTCCTCCAGTAATATGAGCTATTCCATGAATATCGACCCCTGCATCTAATATATTTAAGACTTCTTTTACGTAAATCTCTGTGGGTTTTAAGATTTTGTCAATATATTTCTCATGCTTTTCCTTGTCGAAAATGCTTCTAACTAAAGAGTAGCCGTTGCTGTGAAACCCGTTACTTGGAAATGCAACTACTACATCACCTTTTTTAATTTTCTTACCGTCAATTAAATCTTTTTTCTTTACTATACCAACACAAAAACCTGCAACATCAAAATGATTATCAGTTACTAATGAAGGTAATTCT
>Ga0222719_10000696_pt1 | contig 33554 bp, 30 predicted proteins | sample C33_34DmetaG_FD_165039 | JGI IMG/M metagenome (GOLD analysis project Ga0222719, IMG submission 165039) | Estuarine water microbial communities from San Francisco Bay, California, United States - C33_34D | ecosystem: Environmental > Aquatic > Marine > Unclassified | place: USA: California... | reverse complement strand
TTCTTTATTAAATAATTCAGTTATATGACCCATTTTTCTGCCTTTTTTTGCCTCTTTTTTATTATAAAGATGAATTTTTACTTTTTCTGTATTATTTTTATCACACCAATCTTCTATTTCTTCACCAATTATATTTATCATATGGGCACTATTTTTTAACACTGGTTCCTTAATTTCATTCCCTGACACACATATCATATGTTGTTCAAATTGACTTATACTGCATGCATCAATAGTCCAATGACCAGAATTATGAACTCTCGGAGCAATTTCATTGACTAGGATTTGATCTTTTGCAATAAAGAATTCTACCGCAAGAACACCTATGTGATTAAGTTCAGTAATTATTTTTTCTGAATAATTAACGAGTTTTTTGGTTTGATTTTCAGATAGACTAATTGGATTATAGGTATGTTTTAGTATGTGATTTTCATGAATATTTTTTCCTATAGGAAAAAAAGATGTATTACCTTTAATGTCTCTTGCAATTATAACAGATACTTCAAATTCAAAAGGTATTCTTTTTTCAATAATTGAATTATTAAGAATTTTATTAAAAACTACGTTTGGATCATCAGTATCTTTAAGACTAAATTGTCCTTTTCCATCATAACCTAGAGTTCTGGTTTTTATTATACTATCAATAAACTCATCCTGTGCAGAAGATACGTCATCTACGGTTATTAAGTCTTTATATGGTGCAATTGGTATTTTTAATTTATCTAAAAATTTTTTTTCAGTTAATCTATCTTGGGTTAATAATAAACTTTTTTTTCCAGGTCTTATTTTTTTCTTATCTTTTATGAAATCGATTGTTTCAATAGGTATATTTTCAAATTCATAGGTAATATAATCAACATTATTTGCAAATTTAATTATTTCATCTTTATCGGTATAATCTCCAACGCTAAAATAAGTTGATCTTCCTTTAGATGGACAATCATACTCTGGGCAAAAAACATGAGTTTCTATACCTATCTTTTTTGCTGCATCACATAGCATCATTCCTAATTGACCGCCTCCTAGTATTCCAATGATTGGTTTAGTCATCAATTGGACTTAGGGCTACTGATTTTGATTGTTTTTGTCGCCAATTTTCTAAACTTTTAGAAATTTTTGCATTTTTATTTGATAAAATTGATACAGCTAGCAAAGCAGCATTTTTTGCTCCAGCCGAACCAATTGCCAATGTTCCAACTGGAATACCTGCAGGCATTTGAAGAATCGATAGTAAGCTATCAATTCCTTTTAAAGCTTTGCTCTCAATAGGGACACCGAGAACAGGTAGTGTTGTTAATGAGGCAATCATTCCTGGTAGATGAGCTGCTCCACCTGCTCCAGCTATAATTACATTAATACCATTTGATTTAGCTTTTTTTGCGTAATTAAAGAGTCTATTGGGTGTACGGTGTGCAGAAACTATTTTAGTTTCATACGATACCTTAAGTTCATCTAAAATATTGCATGCATCTTGCATGGTTTCCCAATCTGATTTACTTCCCATAACTACTGAAACTAAGTTTATTTGATCAGATTTTTTATTCACACTAATTCTCTATTTTTAATCTTCTTTTTTTAACTCATTGAGCTTTGCAAAAACACTATCTGAGGTATATTCTTTTTCCTCTTGTTTGTTACTTTCTTCGGGTAATGTTTTTTCTTCAATATTTTCCTCGGTAGTTGTTTCAGTCTCGGTATTAATTGACCTTACACTTTGCTCAACATTTGTTTTTTCAGCTTGCTCATTAGTTATATTTTCAGGAGCTGTTATTCCTTCACCTTCGTATTTTTTTGCTTCTTCAGCCTTTCTTTTTTCAATTCTTTTAAAAGCTTTCTGAACAGCGTTATCAAGATCTACTTGAGTACATAATCCAACTGATACAGGGTCAACAGGTGTAAGGTTTGATGAGTTCCAGTGCGTTCTGTCTCGTATAGACTGAATTGTAGATTTTGTTGTTCCAACAAGCTTTCCAATTTGAGAATCTAAAAGCTCAGGGTGATTTCTTACCAACCAAAAGATAGAGTCTGGTCTATCTTGTCTTTTAGATAAAGGAGTGTATTTTTTTCCAACTCTTCTTGCAACTTCTGGTAGATCATCTCTTTTTTGAATAGCCTTTAATCTTGCATTTTTATCCTTTTGACAATCTTCAATTTCTAATCTTGTAAGTTGACCTGCTGCAATAGGATCAGCACCTCTGATACCATGATCCACATCACCATCAGCAATCCCTTTAACTTCAAGTATATGTAAACTGCAAAAGTCAGCAATTTGTTCAAAAGTTAATGCTGTATTGTCTATTAACCAAACAGCTGTAGCTTTAGGCATTAATGGTTGATTCATATTTATCTCCAAAGGTAATAATTTTTATAAATTACTATGGGCAATCTATATAAGATAAAATGTAATTTGTAAAAAATTCTGTATAAAAATCTATAAAATAATAATCTTAGGTTATACTATTAATAATATTGTTGAAAAATTAAGAATAATCAATGGATTAATTAATGGAAGATGAAATTTTAACAAAACAATCAATTATTGACGAGTTAAAAAGCGAATACCTTGATGAATTAAGCATTAATGAGCTTCAGGACAGAATTTTATCTTTAAAAGAAGAAATAGATAGAGCTGAAAAGAAAATTGAAGTTAAAAAGCTATCTAAAAACAATGCTGAAAGTATTTTTAAAAAATAAATTAATTAAAATCTATAAATAAAATTAAGACTTAGTTTCTTCCTGAGCTGTATTATCTGAAGTGTTCTTTTCAGAACTATCGTTTTTTGATGAATTACCAAGAAAACCTTCAAATTTTTTATTAAACTTACCAACCCTTCCATCACGATCTAGGATTTTCTGACCACCACCAGTCCACGCAGGGTGTGTTGTAGGATCAATATCTAAAACCAAAGTACCATTAGCTTCACCCCAAGTTGAGCGTGTTTGAAAGCTAGAACCATCGGTCATTTTAACCGTAATCATATGATAGTCAGGATGAGTGTCTTTTTTCATTAAATTACCTATTTTTTGAACGTTTTACATTGCATTTGTATCTCATGCAAGTATTAAAAACCTAATTTTTCACTTAAAGCTGAGATTATATCATCATTTCCAGATATAATATTTCCATCCCAAAGGTCTTTATCGCTCCCATCAATTCCTTTTGCAAAGCCACCTGCTTCACGTACCAATAAAACCCCAGCTGCTATATCCCAAATGGAGAGACCTCTTTCCCAAAAAATATCGTATCTACCAGCGGCAATCCATGCAAGATCAAGAGCTGCGGAACCAGATCTTCGGATACCAGCAACTTCCGGAATAATCATATCCATTTCTTTTAGAAATAATTCTTTGTTGCCTCTTCCTAGATGAGGAATTCCTGTTATCAATATTGACTCAGATAGTTTTTTTCTGGTTGCCACTCTTATTCTTTTATCATTTAAAAAAGATCCCTTACCCCTTTCTGCTGTAAACATTTCATCTGTTATGGGGGAATAAATAATTGCTGCCTCTAATCGGTCATTAATTTCAGCTGCAATTGAAATAGCAAAGTTTGGATTTCCATGCATAAAGTTTGTTGTGCCGTCAATTGGATCTACTATAAATCTGGCTTTTGTATTTTTGTTTTCTATGGGCTTAGACTCTTCCATTACAAAGGACCAATCTGGTTTTGCATATGATAATTCATCAAAAATTATTTTTTGAGACCTTATATCTGAGGCTGTCACAAAGTTTGCAGGCCCTTTGGTTTTAACCTGAAGATTTTCAAGTTCATTAAAATCTCGTCTTAATCCTCTTGAGGCTTTTTTTGCAGCCTTTTGCATTATATTTATAAGTGGTGAGTCCATTAATCAACACGTTTAACATAAGATAAGTCTTCTGTATTAATAATAATTCTCTCATCAGTCTGCACGAATGGTGGTACCATTACTCGTAATCCATTCTCTAGTATTGCTGGCTTATATGATGCAGCTGCAGTCTGACCTTTGACAGTTGGCTCAGTCTCTTTAACAATTAAAGTTATTTGATCAGGTAGAGCAATATTAATAGGTGTTCCCTCATGACTTTCAATTTCAACATCCATTCCATCCTGAAGTAATGCTGTTTTTTCACCTATAAAGTCCAAAGATACCTCAATTTGCTCATAAGTTTCTTTATCCATAAAAGAAGCAAGATTTCCTTCAGTATACAAATATTGATAAGGTTTATTATCAAGTCTCAATCTTTCTACTGTTTCTGATGCACGAAATCTTTCATTAAGCTTAGTACCATCTGGTATTTTTTTTAATTCTACCTGAGCAAAAGCACCTCCTTTTCCAGGTTTTACGTGCGAAGTTTTAACTGCAACCCAAATTGCATCATTGTGTTGAATTATATTACCTGGTTTAATCTCGTTACCATTAATCTTCATTAGAAATCCTTAATATTAGTTTTCCTGGTCTTTAGTCCAAACACCTTTTGTTGCAAGAGAATTCATTTTTGCTCTATGAGAGAAGGCTTTTGAGCATTCCTCTTCATTTTCTTGCAAGCCTTGCCAAGCTTTTAAAGCTGAAGCTTGAAGAGCTCTACCATAAGAAAAACTTAAATTCCATGGAGTTCCCTCAATCTTATTAATTGCATTAAGATTTTCAGTTGCTTCAACTTCAGATTGACCACCAGATAAAAAAACTATTCCAGGAACTTCCGATGGAACAGTTTCTTTGAAACAATTGACTGTCATATTTGCAATTTCTTCTGGTGAAGATTTCTTTGAAGAGTCTTTTCCATCTATAACCATATTAGGTTTTAAGCAAATACCTTTTAGATCAACTTTATGCTTAATTAAATCATCAAAAACTTTTCTAAGAGTATTTTTTGTTACTTCATAACATCTCTCTATTGAATGAGAGCCATCCATTAATACTTCTGGTTCAACAATAGGCACTATACCTGCCTCTTGGCAAAGAGCAGAATATCTTGCAAGAGCATGAGAGTTTGCATCAATACATAGTTGGGAGGGAATATCATTGGAAATTGCTATTACTGCTCTCCATTTTGCAAATTTAGCACCTAAACTTGAGTATTCTTCTAACCTTTCTCTTAATCCGTCTAAACCTTCGGTTACAGTTTCACCAGACATCATTGCTAATTCTTTGGCTCCCATATCAACTTTGATACCAGGAAGTGATCCAGATTCATTAATAATATCAACTAGCTTTTTGCCGTCTTTACTTGATTGTCTGATTGTTTCATCAAAAAGAATTACACCAGAAATATAATTCTTCATTGCTTCTTCTGTCTCAAACAAAATTCTTCTGTAATTCATTCTATTATCTTCTGTTGACTCAACATTAATTGAATCAAACCTTTTTTTAATAGTACCTGAACTCTCATCAGCCGCTAGGATACCTTTTCCAGGAGCCACCATTTGTTTTGCTATCTCATCAATATTTGTCATTTTATTTTTCCTTATTTTCTTAATACTTCCAATCCTGGTAATTTTTCACCAGCCAACAATTCTAAAAATGCTCCACCAGCAGTAGATATATATGTAAAGTCCTTATTGTAATTTGATTGACTTAAGGCAGCAACAGTATCACCACCACCGGCCACAGAAATAATTTTTTTATTTTTTGTTAGTGTCGATATTTCTTTTGCAACAGAAACTGTTCCAGTCTGAAAAGGGTTTAGTTCAAATAAACCAAGGGGGCCACACCAAATAACAGTAGACATTTCTTGGAGAATATCACTAATTTTACTTATTGTTTTTGAGCCTATATCTAATATTAAAGCATCAGGAGGAATTTCATCAACGGATGTTTCATTAAATGATGTTCCTTTCTCCATATCTTTTGCAACCAATGCATCAACAGGTAAAATTATTTCACAATTATTTTTATTTGCGTTTAACAAGATGTTGTTTGCTGTATTTATCATCGATCTTTCGCATAAAGATTTTCCAATTTTATAACCCTGCGCAAGAAGAAAAGTATTTGCCATTCCTCCTCCAACAAAAAGTTTATCAACATTTTCTGTAAGATTTTCAAGAACTTTTAATTTCGTAGATATTTTTGAACCACCAATAATACCAAGTCTTTTTCCTGAGTCGGTACTTAAAGATTCATTAATCATTAAAATTTCTTTCTCTAAATATCTTCCAGAAAAAGAAGGAAGATACTCTGCAATACCTACAGTCGAAACATGAGATCTGTGTGAAACTGAAAATGCATCATTTACAAAATAATCTCCATTTTGAGCAACCTTCATTGCTAAATCTGAATCATTTTTTTCTTCACCGTCATGAAATCTTGTATTTTCGTATAATATTATCTCATTGATTGAAGATGATTGTATTTTATTTTTTATATTATCTTCAAAAGAATTTTCTATAAATAGTATATCTTTTTTTAAATGTTCTTCCAATGATGTTATGACTTTCGAAAGAGAAAATTCTTTATTATTAGTACCATCAGGTCTTCCAAAGTGAGACAATAAACAAATTTTTGAACCTTTATCTAATAACTCATTAATTGTTGGGGTAATTCTCTGGATTCTTGTATCATCTAAAACAATATCATCTCTAATAGGAATATTAAGGTCTACTCTAATAAAGACTATTTTATCTTTTAAATTTTCTTTTAAAAGTTGATCTAAGTTTCTTAAATTTAACATTATTTATTTTAAATAAGTTTACCAATCACCGAAGCGGTATCGCTCATTCTGTTTGCAAATCCCCACTCATTATCATACCAGCTTAAAACTCTCCCTAATCTTCCACCAATTACCTCAGTTTGCGTAAGATCAAATGTTGAGCTTGCAGGATTATGGTTATAGTCAATCGATACTAGAGGTTCTTCAGAAACATTGAGCACACCTTTTAACGTACCAGTTGAAATCTTTTTCATAGCACTATTTATTTGGTCGACAGTAACTTTCTTCTTAGAATTAAAAACCAAATCAATCATTGATACATTTGGCGTAGGAACTCTTACAGCCGTTCCGTCTAATTTACCTAATAGCTGGGGTAATACAAGGCCAACAGCTTTAGCAGCTCCTGTAGATGTTGGAATTATTGACTGTGATGCAGATCTAGCTCTTCTTTTATCAGAGTGAAGAGTGTCAAGTATAGCTTGGTCACCAGTGAAAGCGTGAACAGTCGTCATATATCCTTGATTAATACCGCAAAGTTTATCTAAGACCATTGCCACTGGTGCAAGACAGTTTGTTGTGCAAGAGGCGTTTGAGATCACTTTGTGACTTTTTCTTATTTTTTTATGGTTCACTCCATAAACCACAGTAATATCTGCATCTTTTGATGGAGCGCTTATAAGTACTCTTTTTGCACCAGCTTTTAAATGCATTGATGCTTTGGCTTTATCAGTGAAGATTCCTGTACATTCCATTACAATATCAACATCCAATTTTCCCCAAGGAAGATCTTCAGGGTTTCTCTCTGAGTAAATTTTAATAGGACCAAGTCCAGCATTTATTGACGTTTTTGTGCATTTAATTTTATGAGGAAATTGTCCATGAATAGAGTCATATTGAAGTAAATGGGCATTGAAATCTGGAGTTCCTAAGTCATTAATCGCTACTACCGAAATATCTTTTCTTTTTGACTCAACTATTGCCCTTAAGGCTAAGCGTCCAATCCTTCCAAATCCATTTATTGCAACTTTAGTAACCATTTTTTCACCTATTATTTATAAATTTTCTTTAATAACCTTGAGAACATTTTCTTTATTAATCTCAAAATGCTCATACAAATCAGATGCAGGCGCGCTTGCTCCAAAACCTTTCATTCCAATGAAAAAACCCCTGTCTCCAAGATATTTTTCCCATCCTGTACCAACTGATGCTTCGATTCCTATACGGATTCCATTGGTTTCTAAAAGTGTTTTTTTATAATCATCAGATTGTTTTTCAAATAATTCAAAACTTGGCATTGAAACAACTTTACAAACTGTACCTTCTTTTTCTAATTCTTTTTTTGCTTCCAAAGCAATAGAAACTTCACTACCTGTTGAAATTATGCAAACATCCGGCTTTTTTGATACTGAACCAATTTCATAACCACCTAATTCACATTTATTAGAGCTTTCAAATGTATCTCTGAAATGTTCGCACCCTTGCCTGCTTAAGGCAATTACTGTTGGTTGATTTGATTTAATAGCAATTTCCCAGCATTCAGCAACTTCTGTGGCATCCCCAGGTCTAAAAACATTTAAATTAGGAATAGATCTCAGACTCGGAATTTGCTCAACTGGCTGATGTGTAGGACCATCTTCTCCAACACCTATAGAATCATGCGTCATAACATGGATAACTTTTATACCCATTAAAGCCGCAAGTCTTATTGATGGCCTACAATAATCTGAAAAAATTAAAAATGTTCCAGAATAAGGAATTATTCCTTTGTGAAGTGCCATACCATTCATAGCAGCAGCCATTCCATGTTCTCTAATTCCATAATGAATAAATCTTCCATTGAAGTCATCCCTTGAAATTGGATTTATATCTTTAGTTTTTGTATTATTTGATGGTGTAAGATCTGCAGAACCACCAATCATTTCTTCAATTATTGGATTAATAATTTCTAAAACTTGTTGAGAAGATTGTCTTGTTGCAAGTTTTGGACTTTCAGAAGAATATTTTTCTTTTAAATCTTGTATGCCCTTACTAACTAAATCAGAAATATCACCATTAATTGCATGAAGAAATTTAACTTTCTTTTTATCATCAATTTTTGATAACCTTTCCTCCCAGCTCTTTCTTTTGCTTGTATTTTTTAGTCCTACAAGTCTCCATGCATCTTTAAGATCAGTAGGTATTTCAAAGGGGGGATGAGTCCAATGGAGATTATCTCTCATATTATCAATTTCTTCTTGATTAAGAGGTGCTCCATGTGAAGCGGACGTTCCTGCTTTATCCGGCGATCCATAACCAATTGTTGTTTTACATACAATTAAAGACGGAGTGTCTGTTTTTAATTCTTGGGCAATAGCTTCTTCGATTTGATCATGGTCATGACCATCTATTTCTCTAGTACTCCACCCAGATGCTTCAAATCTTTTACTTTGGTTAGTTGAGTCTGATAAATCTAGGGATCCATCAATTGAGATATTATTGCTATCATAAAGCACTATAAGTTTTGATAATCCTAAATGACCAGCCAAACCAATGGCTTCATGACTTATACCTTCCATTAAATCGCCATCAGAGGCTATAACGTAAGTATTGTGATCAACTATTTCATCTCCAAAACGAGAGTTAAGAATTCTTTCTGCAATAGCCATACCAACTGCTGTTGAAATTCCTTGTCCTAGAGGTCCTGTAGTTGTTTCAATTCCAAGAGTATGTCCATATTCAGGATGCCCAGGTGTTACAGAATTTAGTTGTCTAAAGTTTTTAATCTGGTTAAGCGTCATATCTTTGTAACCAATTAAATGATGTATTGCATACAATAACATCGAACCGTGACCAGCGGATAAAACAAGTCTATCTCTGTCCTGCCAGTCAGGAACTTTAGGATCAATTTTTAAAAATTTAGAAAATAAAACAGTTGCAAAATCTGCTGCCCCCATTGGCATCCCAGGGTGACCACAATTTGCATTTTTAACAGCATCAACTGCAAGAAACCTTACCGCATCAGCCATCTTTTTTTGACTAACATCACTATTTTCCATTTTTTTTTCTCTGAATCATATGATTAATTTTTTTTGAAGTAATATATAAAATCTAATTTGAAGAACTAATTCTGAAACGTCAATCTTAATCTTAAATTATTCATTTTTTTAATATACTATTGAACCAATTTAATATTGATGTAATTATAAAATCTTATGAATAAAACTTTTGAAAATTTAAAAAATTATATTAACGAAGCTGACACAAGCATATCTGAGTTATTAGATCTTTATATAAAAAAATCAGCAGAATTAGAAAAAGCTAGTCAACTTATAGAAGATCTTTCAAAAAAACTATTAACAAGTGAAAATATCAATAGAGAAGCAAGGAAAGAAATAGAATCGTTAATTAATTATGTTAAAAATAATTAAGGTAAGAAATGGGAAATATATCCATTGAAATCAATAATAGAGAATTCTTAATTGCCTGTACTGATGGTGATGAGGATAAGGTAAAAAACCTTGCTTTAAAATTTGCCAGCAGAGTTAAGAGTATAAAAGAAAGAGTTGGAGAACTTGACCAACAGAGACTTTTTTTATTGGCTGGCATTTTAGCTGAAGAGGAAAATCAAGAACTTAATGATGATCTGAGTATTAACGAAATGACAGAAGTTTTAAAAGGAATATCAAAAAAAATAGAAAGTAATATTGATAAATAATTCAAGTGCTAATAATAAAGCTAATTATATGTCAAAAGATCCATCCAAAGAAAAACATAAATTGAGATTATTATGGAAAGAGAGAAGAAAAAAGATTTCTCTTAATTCATATGACGGATATGAAGAATCTTTCATAAAAAATTTTAAAAAAGCGGTTGGCACTTTTAAAAATAAAATAATTGGTGGTTACAATCCAATAAATCATGAAGTGAATTGTCTAAATTTACTAAATTTTGCATCAAAAGAGGGTTCAAAAATAGCACTTCCTTATACGAATAAAAATAAAATATTAGAATTTAGAGAGTGGCATTTCGATGATCCATTAAAAAAAGATACGTTTGGCATTTTATCACCGTCATCAAAAAAAATTGTAATACCTGATGTTATTATAATTCCATTGTTATGTTTTGACTTAAATGGTACTAGACTTGGCATGGGTCTAGGTATTTATGACAGAAGTCTTCCATTTTATGAATTAAGTGATAAATATGGGCTGGCTTTTTCCAATCAAAAAACAAAGAAGCTTATTAGAGAAGAACATGATTTTTTGATTGACGGAGTAATTACAGAAAAGAACTTTTTAAGTTTTGAAAGGAAGAAAAATTGAGAATATTATTTTTAGGCGATATTGTTGGCAGATCAGCCAGAGATTCTGTTATAAAAAAAATGCCTGATATTAGAAGAGATTATTCTCTGGATTTTGTAATTGTTAATGGTGAAAATGCTGCTGGTGGATTTGGAATAACCGAAGATATTTGTGAGAAACTTTTTTCTTCAGGGGTTGATTGTATCACAACGGGTAATCATGTTTGGGATCAGAGAGAGCTCTTGAAGTATATTGATAATGAAAATAGATTGCTGCGACCTATTAATTTTCCTAGTGAAACACCCGGTCAAGGGTTGAATATTTATAATAATCAATTTGGTCGCATTCTTGTTGTAAATGTCATGGGAAGACTCTTTATGGAGTCATTAGATGATCCATTCTCAGCTATAGAGAGAGTATTATCTGAAAATCATTTGGGTGAAAATTGTGAGGCTATAATTATTGATATACATGCAGAAACTACCTCAGAGAAAACCGCTATGGGTCATTTTTGTGATGGAAAAGTAAGCTTGGTGGTAGGAACTCATACTCATATTCCTACTGCTGATTATCAGATTTTACCATATGGAACCGCTTACCAAACTGACGCAGGAATGTGTGGTGATTATGACTCAGTTATAGGTATGGAAAAAACTGAACCCATAAGAAGGTTTGTTGAAAAAACACCTGGCGGAAGATTTAACCCTGCTCAAGGCGACCCAACTCTTTGTGGGGTAATTATTGAAACTTCAAGTGATGGGTTGAGTGAATCAATTGAACCGTTTAGAGTTGGAGGTATTCTGTCTCAAACAAAAAAACAATAATTAATTAAAGATAGGATTAAAAAGAGTTTACAAAATGGCAGGACATTCCAAATTTAAAAATATACAATTTAGAAAAGGGGCTCAAGATAAAAAGAGAGCTAAAATTTTTGCGAAAATTTCGAAAGAAATTACTGTTGCAGCTAAGCTAGGTTTACCTGATCCAAATGCAAATCCAAGGTTACGTTCTGCAATTGCTCTTGGTAAAGCTCAAAATATGCCAAAGGACAATATAGAAAGGGCTATAAAAAAGAGCTACGATGAGAATGGGGAGAATTATGAATCTGTTCGTTATGAAGGCTTTGGCATTGAGGGGGTTGGGATAATAGTTGAAACACTAACAGATAATAGAAATAGAACTGCGGGAGATATTAGGTCAGTTTTTTCAAAACATGGGGGTAATTTGGGAGAGACTGGTTCTGTTAGTTTCATGTTTAATCATCTAGGCATAGTAAAATTTCCAAAATCAGCTGGTAATTTTGATGATATTTTTGAGATTGCCACTGATGCTGGAGCTCTTGACTGTGATTTATTAGATGATGAGTATGAGATATCTTGTTCAACTGACGATTTGCATCAGGTTGCGGAAAATATCGAAAATACTCTTAGTTGCGACATTACCTCTCAGTTGACCTGGAAACCATCAAATCAAGTACCTTTAAATAAAGAAAAAGCTCTAAAAATAATAGAAATGATTGAAGTTTTAGAGGATCATGATGATGTACAAGAGGTTTTTGCTAATTTTGATTTACCTGAAGAGGTTTTTAATGAATTACAGTAGGAAAATTTTTTAAAATGCCTTCACCACAAAAAGTTAAAGGAAAGTCATTTGAAAATGCAAAAGCAAAATTTTTAACAGAAATTTATGGTGAAAAATTTATAAGAGTACCTACATCAGGGGCTTTTTTAGGTGGGCAAAATTATGATAGAAGACTAACAATGTCGCAAGGTCAAGTTATGGCCTTTAAAGGCGATATAATACCCCCTGATGATTGGGTTTATTTTAATTGTGAGTGTAAATTCTATAAAGATTTTAAATTTCATTTATTATTTAATGAGTCTAAAGTTTTGGATGGTTGGATTGATGAAACTTTAGCCACCGCTAATGAGAATGACCTAAATATTATTTTTATGAAATTTAACAATATTGGAGAATATGTTGCTTATCAAAGACGTGAAAAATTTAAAGTAAAAAATTTTGTTTCATATTCAAAGGGATGGAATTTTACATCTCACGAGAGTTTTTGGAATGATTACAATATTAATAAGATAAAAGATAGATCCATAGGAAACAGTATTTAAAAATATACAACTTTAAAAAAATTTTATGAAAAATAAGAAATCAAAAAAAGATTTACCTGAAGTAGAACTTTTTGATAAATTTATAAATGATAAGCCTATAGCTCTTGCTGTGTCAGGAGGGCCTGACTCAACCGCAATGATGCAGATAGCAGCTTTTTCAAAAAAAATAGAAAAAAGCAAAGTTACAGTTCTTGTTGTTGATCATGGACTCAGAAAAGAGTCAAAAAACGAAGCTAAATTAGTTTGTAAAAACGCAAAATTATTGGGTTTTAAGTCTAAGATTCTTAAATGGGAAGGTGATAAACCAAAAACTCGTATTCAAGAAATCGCAAGAAAAAAAAGATATCAGTTGATGACCTCTTGGTGTAAAAAAGAAGGAATAGAGAAACTTTTCCTAGCTCATCACCTTGATGATCAAGTAGAAACTTTTTTAATGCGCTTAGGTAAAGGGTCGGGTGTAGATGGATTAGCTGTTATGAATTTTTTAACAGAGACTTCATCACTTCAATTAGTCAGACCTTTTCTAGAAATGCCTAAAAATAGATTTTCAGATATACTAGATCTTTCAAATCTTAAATGGATTTCAGATCCAAGTAATTTTAATCTAAATTATAAAAGATCGAGAATAAGAAAAGTTTTACCAGTTTTATCGAAAGAAGGTATTAATTCAAAACAAATTGGTTTGGTAATAAAAAGAATGCGATCTGCAAAAGATGCATTAAATAGTCAAACAGAGATTTTATTGGAAAAATATTTATCAAATATTCAAGATATTGCTTATTTTTTGAATAAAAATTTATTTCAAGAGACAAAAGAAAATGAAATATTATTTAGAGTTTTAGAAAAAATTATTATGAATATTTCTGGTTCAATTTATCCACCTAGAAGGAAAAAACTAGAAAATATTTTAATTTGGCTTTTGAAGGAAAATAATACGTCAGCTAAAACTTTAGATGGAGTGATTATTAGAAAAAGGAAAGGTGAATTTATTTTTTATAGAGAACCAGATGATTGTTATAAATCAGCTACTATTAGGCCTCTAACATCAAAATACAGTTGTTGGGATGATAGATTTTTTATAAAAGCTAATAAATCTAATAATTTTGAAATTAGGGCTCTTGGTGATGCTGGTACAAAAATCTTAAAAGAAAAAAAATTATTAAAAAGACAAGGTTTTCAAAATGTACCTTTGTCAGCATGGAAAACTGCTCCAGGAATTTGGTCAAAAAAAAGACTTATTTCAGTGCCATCTTTAGGTTATTATAACCATAAAGACTTAAAAATTTATATAAAATCGAATAATAATATATAAATGCACTAGTAATTTATTATTTAGTAACCATTTATATCTATGGGTATATATAACTCATTATTTAGAAAGAAGGTAAAAAGTGAATAACGGAAATTTAAGAAATTTTATTGTTTGGGTAATATTGGCATTTTCTTTATTAGGTTTGTACAATCTAATCGATAATCCAATTGTTTCAAAAAATCAGTCAGAAATAACTTTCTCTCAACTCTTGGCTGAGGTAGATGCAGGAAATGTCGTCGATGTAGAAATTTCTGGCGATAATATTTCTGGACATTATTCAGATGGCAGGTCTTTTAAAACCTTTGCTCCTTCTGATCCAACCTTAATTGATAGATTATATAATAGGGGTGTTTCAATATCAGCTAAGCCTGAAAAAGAGGGTGGTTCAATTTTTCTAAATATATTAATTTCATGGTTCCCCATGCTTTTATTAATTGCTGTATGGATATTTTTTATGCGTCAAATGCAAGGCGGTGGCGGGAAGGCTATGGGCTTTGGTAAGTCGAAGGCTAAATTACTTAACGAGAAAAGTGGTAAGGTTACTTTCGAAGATGTTGCTGGTGTAGATGAGGCTAAGGATGATCTTCAAGAAATAGTTGAGTTTCTCAAAGACCCTTCAAAATTTCAAAGATTAGGCGGTCGTATTCCTAAAGGTGCTTTATTAGTTGGACCTCCTGGTACAGGTAAAACATTACTTGCAAGAGCTATTGCTGGCGAGGCAAATGTCCCATTCTTTACTATATCAGGCTCTGATTTTGTTGAAATGTTTGTTGGTGTGGGAGCTAGTCGTGTAAGAGACATGTTTGAGCAAGCAAAGAAAAATGCCCCTTGTATAATTTTTATTGATGAAATTGACGCTGTTGGAAGATCTCGTGGTGCCGGCTTAGGTGGGGGAAACGATGAGAGAGAACAGACTCTTAATCAGCTTTTGGTTGAGATGGATGGATTTGAAACAAATGAAGGTATTATTTTAATTGCTGCTACTAATAGACCTGATGTTCTTGACCCCGCTTTGTTAAGACCAGGAAGGTTTGATAGACAAGTAGTAGTTCCAAACCCAGATATAATTGGTAGAGAAAAAATATTAAAGGTTCACATTCGCAAAGTACCTATATCATCAGATGTTGATATAAGGGCAATAGCAAGAGGTACACCAGGATTTTCAGGTGCAGATCTTGCCAATATTGTAAATGAAGCTGCACTTCTAGCTGCAAGAAGAGGTTTAAAGTTGGTCTCTAATGCAGAATTTGAAGATTCGAAAGATAAAGTTATGATGGGCCCAGAACGAAGATCAATGGTTATGACAGAGGAAGAGAGAACTTTAACAGCTTATCACGAAGCTGGTCATGCATTGGTTTCTTTAAATTATTCTTCATCTGATCCTATCCACAAGGCAACAATTATTCCAAGAGGCCGTGCTTTGGGAATGGTTATGCGTCTACCTGAAAGAGATCAAATTTCTATTACCAGAGAGAAAATGTTTGCAAATCTTGCTGTTGCAATGGGGGGTAGAATTGCTGAGGAAGAAGTATTTGGTTACGATAAGGTTACTTCAGGTGCATCATCAGATATTAAGCAAGCAACTGACCTAGCTAGGGCTATGGTTATGCAGTATGGAATGTCTGAAAAATTAGGTTTTTTATCTTATGGCGATAATGAAGAGGAAGTTTTTCTTGGAAGGTCTGTTGCAAGAACTCAAAGTATGTCTGAAGAAACTCAAAAACAAGTAGACTCAGAGGTTAAGGTTATAGTTGATAAATCATATAAAGATGCTCAAAAAATAATTAAAGATAAAAGAAAAGATTTAGATATTATTGCTAAAGGGCTACTTGATTATGAAACATTAACAGGTGATGAAATAATTAATCTTTTAAAAGGTATAGATCCTACCAGAGAAGATCCTTCCGACGATGATACAAGTGGAAAAACTTTATCAGGTTCTGTTCCCAAAACAGGTGGAAAAGCCCAAAAAACAGAACCAGGTCTTCAAGGTACTTAATAAAAAATCTTTGGGGGATTGATTGAATAAAAAATTCTTTGGTACCGATGGTATTCGTGGGACAGTAAATGAGTCATATTTAACAGCAGATACAGCTCTAAAATTAGGTATAGCTGCTGGAAAAGTGTTTACAAGAGGTCCTCATATTCACCGTGTTGTAATAGGTAAAGATACAAGAGTGTCTGGTTACATGCTTGAAACAGCTTTAACATCAGGTTTTACATCTGTAGGAATGGATGTTTTTTTATTTGGCCCTATCCCAACGCCAGCAGTTGCCTTTTTAACTCAAGCATTAAGAGCTGATATTGGAGTAATGATAACAGCTTCTCATAATACATATGAGGATAATGGATTTAAATTATTTGGACCTGATGGATACAAACTTTCCGATAAAAAAGAACTAGAAATTGAAGATTTAATGCTATCAAAGGACCTTCTAGAGTTTCCACGGTCAGAATATATTGGAAGGGCTAAAAGAATAGATGATGCTCAAGCTAGGTATATTGAATATGCTAAAAGATCCTTCCCAAAAGATAAAACTCTTGAAAATATAAAAATTGTCTTAGACTGCGCTAATGGAGCCTCTTATAAAGTTGCACCAGAAACTTTTTGGGAGTTAGGGGCAAAAGTAACGGTAATCGGTAATCAACCAAATGGTAAAAATATTAATTTAAACTGCGGTTCTACAAATACTGACTTATTAAAAAAAATAGTTGTTGAAGAAAGAGCTGATATTGGGATAGCTCTTGATGGTGATGCTGATAGAATGATTATTGTTGATGAGAAAGGAGAAGAGGTTGATGGTAATCTTTTGTTCGCTTCTATTGTAAAAAATTGGAACGATAAAGGCATTCTTGAAAATAAATCTGTAGCTTCAACAATTATGGCTAACTTTGCTTTAGAAAATTATTTATCAAGCATAGGTATTGATCTAATTCGTACAAGTGTTGGCGACAGACATTTGGTCAAAAGTATGAGAGAAAATAATTTAAAAATAGGTGGCGAACCTTCGGGTCATATAGTGATGAGTAATTTTGGTACAACAGGGGATGGGCTTATTGCTTCTCTTCAAGTTTTATCTATGATATGTTCTGAAGATAAGCCTATTAGTGAGCTCGTTAACTTATTTGAACTTTATCCTCAAAAAAATATCTCTATACCAATAGGTAAAAATAATCCTCTTAATGATCCAATTGTACAAAAAGTTATTAAAGAACAAGAATCTTCCTTAATTAATAAAGGTAGAATTATTGTCAGAGAAAGCGGAACAGAACCAATTATTAGAGTTATGGTTGAGTCAAAAGAAGAAAAAATCATAAATGATATATGTAAAAAAATTGTTTCCAGCATTGAAAAGTATCAAGAGAAAAATAATTAAACTCTCTTAGTTGTAAATTTTATTTGACTAAAACTTTCATTGATTATATTTCCATAGGTGGGTTACCCCTCCCCAACGGGGGGCAACTATCTGGAAGGATAGAGTAAAATGATAAATAAAAAACCAATAAACAAGCCTGTATGCATAAATTTTTCATCAGGTCCTTGCACTAAAAGACCGGGATGGAGTGTTAATTCTCTTGATAACGCTCTCTTAGGTAGAAGTCACAGAAGCAAAGAAGGCAAAATTAAATTAAAAGATGCTATTGATAAAACAATAGATATCCTTGGTATTCCTGAGGATTATAAAGTTGGAATTGTTGCTGGATCTGATACTGGTGCTATTGAAATGGCTATGTGGAATTTATTAGGTTCAAAACCAGTAGAAATTTTAGCATGGGAAGTATTCGGCAATGATTGGAAAAAAGATATTGTAGAGCAATTGAAAATTTCAAATTCAAAACCTCACATTGCTGATTTTGGTTATCTACCAGATCTTTCAAAAGTTAATTTTGATAATGATGTTATATTTACCTGGAATGGAACCACTGCTGGGGTAAAAGTTCCTAATGCAGATTGGATACCTAATGAACGAAAAGGATTAGTTCTATGTGATGCAACTTCTGCAGTTTTTGCGCAAGATGTTGAGTGGTCTAAGTTAGATGTTGTAACTTATAGTTGGCAAAAAGTTCTCGGCGGAGAAGCGGCGCATGGAATTATTGTATTAAGCCCAAAAGCCCTTAATCACTTAGAAAGTTTTTCTCCTGAGTGGCCAATTCCTAAAATTTTTAGGTTAACAAAAGATAATAAAATTATAGAAGGTGTTTTTAGAGGTGAAACTTTAAATACCCCCTCGATGCTATGCGTAGAGGATTATCTTGATGTTCTTGGATGGGTAGAAAAAATTGGTGGTTTGAGTGCATGTATTACAAGAGCTGATAAGAGCCTTTCAAATATAGAAAATTGGATTGAACAGTCAGATTTTTTTGATTTTTTATGCAAGAATTCTGAGTATCGATCTAATACCTCTGTTTGTATTAAGTTTAAAAATGAAGAAATAGCAAATAAAGGTGAGGAGTGGCAAAGAATATTTGCCAAAGAAATAGGCCTTATTCTTGAAAAAGAGGAAGTAGCATTTGATATTGTTAATCATCGAAGTGCTCCTCCTGGTCTAAGGATATGGACTGGTGCAACTGTTGAAAGTTCTGATGTTGAAAAACTTTTACCTTGGGTAGATTGGGCCTATAAGCAAGCATTAACTAATATCGATAGCAATTAAGGAGTTGATAATGCCAAAAGTATTAATTTCTGATAAATTAAGCCCTAAAGCTGAAAAAATTTTTATTGAGAGAGGTGTTGAGGTTGATGTAATAACAGGCCTTGAAAGAGATGAGTTAATCAAAATAATAGATAAATATGATGGTTTAGCTATAAGATCTTCAACAAAAGTAACTCAAAAGGTACTTGATGCTGCAGCGAACCTTAAAGTAGTGGGCAGAGCAGGTATTGGGGTAGATAATGTAGATATTCCTTACGCAACTTCAAAAGGTGTTGCAGTTATGAATACTCCTTTTGGAAATGCAATCACTACTGCTGAACACGCTATTTCATTAATAATGTCACTGGTAAGAAATATCCCCCAAGCCAATGAGTCTACTCATACTGGTAAATGGGAAAAATCAAAATATATGGGTACCGAAATTACAGGCAAGACTCTAGGTCTTATTGGGTGTGGAAATATTGGATCTATAGTAGCTGATAGAGCCCTAGGTCTAAAGATGAAGGTCTTAGCATATGACCCCTTTTTAACTGAGGAAAAGGCTCTAGACCTTCAGGTAAAAAAAGTAGAATTTGAAGAACTTCTTACCTCAAGTGATATAGTCACCTTGCATGTTCCTATGACTGATCAAACTGCAAACATAATCAACAAAGAATCTCTCGAAAAATGCAAAGATGGTGTTCGAATTATCAATTGTGCCAGAGGTGGCCTAATTGATGAGAAAGCATTAAAACAATACATTGAAAATGGCAAAGTTTCTGGCGCTGCTATTGACGTTTTTGAGGTGGAGCCTGCTACTGAGAGCATCTTCTTTGGCATGGAAGAAGTGGTTTGTACACCTCATTTAGGAGCATCAACTCTTGAGGCTCAAGAAAATGTTGCTCTTCAAGTGGCTGATCAGATGTCAGATTTTTTAACTACTGGAGCTGTTACAAACGCTATCAACATGCCATCAATAAGTGCAAGTGAAGCTCCGGTTTTGAAACCATTTACAAAAGTTTCAGAACAATTAGGATTGTTTGCAGGGCAATTAATGCCTTCTGATTATCACGAAATTTCAATTGATTATGTTGGGGATGTTTCAAATTATAATTGTTCACCTATAACATCTGCTGCTGTTGCTGGTATTTTAAATGCGTCATTCCCTGACATAAACATGGTTAGCGCTCCATCAATAGCTAGAGACAAAGGTATTGCAATTACAGAGACAAAAAAAGATGAGTATAGTGCTTATGAAAGTTATATTCGTATTAATTTATTATCAAAAAAGGAAACTTTTTCAATTGGTGGTACTACATTCTCAGATGGTAAACCAAGAATTGTTCAAATTAATGGAATTAATTTAGAGGCTGAGCTAATGACAAATATGCTCTATGTTACCAATAATGATGTTCCTGGGTTAATTGGAAGCTTAGGTAATATTTTAGGGAATGAAGGTATTAATATTGCAAGTTTCAATTTAGGAAGAACTGCACCGTTAAAAGATGCTATGGCTCTCATTGGTATTGATTGTCCAGTAAATGAAAAAGTAGTTAATGAAGTAAAAAAACTTGAATCAGTTGTAAATGTTAAAAGTCTTAACTTTAATATTATGTAAATAAGAGGAATTAAAATTGGCAAATGTAGCTGTAATTGGCTCTCAGTGGGGAGATGAAGGAAAGGGTAAAATTGTCGATTGGCTGTCAAACAGATCTGATGTTGTTGTTAGATTTCAAGGCGGTCATAATGCTGGTCATACACTTGTAATTGATGGCGTTACTTATAAACTAGCTCTGTTACCATCTGGGATAGTTAGGGGTGGTAAATTATCAGTAATTGGGAATGGAGTTGTTATAGATCCATGGGCCCTATCAAAAGAAATAAAATATATAACTGATTTAGGAATTGAAGTTACTCCTAGCAACTTAAAAATTGCTGAAAATGCTACTCTAATTTTACCCTTACATCAAAAACTTGACTCTTTAAGGGAGGGAAGTAATAAAAATGTAAAAATTGGTACTACCAAAAGAGGTATAGGTCCTGCATACGAGGATAAAGTTGGAAGAAGGTCAATTCGTTTAGCGGATTTAGCAAATAAAGATACTCTATTTGATAAAATTGAGAGGTTGGTTGATCACCATAACATTATCCTTAGAGGAATGGGGCATAAAGAGTTAAGCCCTTCAGAAGTTTTCGATGAATTATCATCAATAGCCAATAAAATCTTACCTTTCAAAGCCAGAGTATCCTCAATTCTTTCGGATGCCAGAAAAGCAGGGAAAAGAATCCTCTTTGAGGGTGCGCAAGGTGTTATGCTGGATGTTGATCATGGAACATATCCTTTCGTAACATCTTCAAATACGATTTCACCAACTGCTTTATCAGGTGTTGGACAAAATACAAAAGCATTAAATTTTGTGCTTGGAATTACTAAAGCTTATACAACCAGAGTAGGTGAAGGACCTTTTCCGACTGAGCAAGAAAACGAAATTGGAGAAGAGCTTGGGAAAAAGGGACATGAGTTTGGTACAAATACTGGAAGAAAAAGAAGATGCGGATGGATTGATGCTGTCATGGTTAGGCATGCAATAGAGGTTGGTGGAATTGATGGCATCGCTCTAACAAAACTTGATGTTTTAGATGGATTTGAAACTATAAAAATTTGTATCGGATATGAGCTTAATGGTGAAAGAATTGATTATCTACCTATAGCATCTGAAGACCAATTCAAGGTTGAACCCATTTATGAAGATGTAAAAGGCTGGAGTGATTCTACATACGGCGCTCGAAGTTGGAGTGAACTTCCGGCAGAGGCGATAAAATATGTCAAAAGGTTAGAGGAACTAATTGGTTGCTCAGTTTCTCTTTTATCAACAAGTCCTGAACGTGAAGATACAATTTTAGTTAAAGACCCTTTTGAAGATTAAATTTTACTTGCAAGCATCAATAAACCGTTATAACTAAACATATGTCCAAGGGGTGCCAATTGGCTGAGATGGTATTAACCAATCCCTTTGAACCTGATCCGGTTAATTCCGGCGTAGGAATGGATTTTTCTCTACAGCCGCATATTAATCGTTTCTGCATAGTTTAATTTGTAGGAGTAGTTTTATGCGATATTTTTTTTATATTTATCTTTTGGTCTTTAACATTAATTTTTTGTTAGCCCAAGAAACTCAATCTAAATCAAGAATAGATGAAATTGTCGTAACAGCTGAGCTTAATGATATTGATGCGTATAATATTTCTTCAAGTATTTCTGTTATTACCGAAAATGATATCTTTAAAAGAAATGCTAACCATTTAGAAGATTTGCTTTTTATAACTCCAAACGTAAATTATTCATCTGGCGCATCAAGAGGAAAGTTTTATCAAATTCGAGGTATTGGTGAGAGAAGTGAATTTACAGAACCTGTAAATTATTCCGTTGGAGTTATTATTGATGGTATAGACTTTACAGGTATTGCCCTAGGAGCGTCAACATTTGATGTAAAGCAAGTAGAGGTTCTTAGAGGTCCTCAAGGAACTCTTTATGGAGCAAATGCTCTAGCTGGTTTAATAAATATTGTTAGTAATGATCCAACCGAAGACTTTTATTCAGAAATATCTGGATCAATTTCAGAGTTTGGGGGAAAAGATCTTGGAATTATTATAAGTAATTCAAGTGATAATAATTTTGGTTACAGACTGGGCTTTAAGAGTTCAAAAAGTGATGGATATGTCAAAAACGTTTACTTGAAGAGAGATGATACAAACGATATTGATGAAACAATTTCTAGAGCTAAATTTACAAAAAATAATGATACTGCGAAATTAACTTTAAATATTTTTTATGCTGATATTGATAATGGTTATGACGCATTTAGTCTTGATAATACTCGTAATACATATTCTGATGAACCAGGCTATGACAGACAGAAGACCACTGCAATATCTACTAAACTTGAAAAGATTCTTAGAAATAGCGATGCTATAGAGATTCTAGTTAGTTTTACTGACTCAGAGCTTGGTTATGCTTATGATGAAGACTGGAGTAATACTGGAATTTGTGACAAAACACCCTGCGACTCAAAGTTATTTGGTTTTGATTGGTGGTACTCATCTTTTGATAGTTTCAATCGTGAAAATAAAAATCATTCTATAGATTTACGTTATATTGCAAATTCTAAAAATACTAATTGGGTGATTGGTCTATATAATAGGGATCAGGATATAAACCTTATAAGAAAATATACTAATTTGCAGAATGATTTTAAAAGTTCTTTTGATACAAGAAATTCAGCAATTTACGGTCAATTTACTAACAGCATTACAGGTAAAATAAAATTTCAAGCCGGCTTAAGGTATGAGGATAGGAAAGCTGATTATTTAGATAATAATGGACCTATACCCGAAGGCTTTTTTTGTATAGCAATTTACCCACGGCCAGATAGCTGTCTTTTTGACAATAAATACTCCAAATCTGAAAATTTTTGGGGAGGCCAAATTTCTTTACAAAATCAAGTAAATGAAAATTCTATGATTTATGTACTGTTATCAAGAGGGTATAAACCAGGCGGTATAAATATTGACGGTCAAATTAGTCAAGAAAATCTTAACTATGAATCCGAAACAATGTGGAATTATGAGTTAGGTATAAAAACAAGTAATACAAATAAAACAATTTTTCTTCAAGCTTCCGTTTTTTATCAAGATCGAGATGATGTTCAAACAAAACAAAGTTTAATTACCTCAATAGATAGTGGAATTGAGGGTGGGGATTGCCCATGTAGTTTTGCGGATTATATTGGGAATGCTGCTTCAGGTAGCAATTATGGTCTCGAGCTTGAATTTCTTTGGATACCAAACGATAAAATTGAAATATTTTCAACTCTAGGACTTCTTGAAACAGAATTTAAAGATTTTATCAGTTATTCCCATATTAATGCTGACCCTGAAAATGGTAGAGGTTTTGATTTATCTGGAAGGGATCAGTCACACGCTCCAAAATATCAATTAAATTTGTCACTCATCTATAGTTTAAGAGAAAATTTATTCTTTAATTTAAACCTTGAGGCAAAAGATGAATTTTTTTTTTCTGATAGACATAATTCTAAATCAAATAGTTATAGTTTATTAAACTTTATGGTTTCTTATAAGAAAAATTTCTATGAAATTAATTTCTATGGAAAAAATATTACTGATGAAGATTATCAGACAAGGGGCTTTGGAAGCTTTGGAAATGATCCAAGAAAATTTTATATAACTGAACAGTATAATCAGTATGCTGCACCAAGAGTATTCGGTATTAATGGTAAGAGATTTTTTTAAAGAGTTTAAATGATGGTTCTTGAGGTTTTTGCAGTTATTTTTGCTATTGCTTATTTATTGCTTGCTGTAAGACAAAATATTTTATGTTGGTATGCAGCATTCTTTAGTACTTCTATCTATATTTATTTATATTGGGATGTCTCGCTATATATGGAGTCTATCCTTAATATTTATTATTTGTTAATGGCGATTTATGGATGGATAAGTTGGAGCAATAGAAAAGAGAAAATTAATTTGCCTATAAAAGAATGGTCGCTTAATAAACATTTTTACTCTATCATTTTTATTATATTTTTAAGTTTACTATCGGGTTTTCTCTTAAACAATACAGAGGCAGCGAGACCTTATCTTGACTCCTTTACTACCTGGGGTTCTGTTTTTACAACTTATATGGTTACCCAAAAAATTTTATCAAACTGGCTTTATTGGTTGGTTATTAATTGTGTAGGGATTTTCTTGAATATTGATAAGGAGCTTTATTTAACTGCATTGCTGCTATTAAGTTATCAAGTAATATCTATCCTTGGCTTTATAAATTGGCGAAAATCCTATTATGAACAAAAATAGTGAATTAATTAAATTAATAGAAAAAACAAATTTAAATTTTAATTTAAAAAAAATTTCTTTTGAAAAACTGCAAAATGGAAAGGTTAATAATAGTTTTTTAATCAATGATGATGAAAATAAAAGAAAATATATTTTAAGAATAAATTCACTAAAAAGTAATAAATTTAACATTAGTAGAAAAAATGAAATTATAATTTTAAATGCTATTGAGGAAAGCGAAATAGCTCCTAAGATAATTTATTCTGATCCTAAATTTAATTTTTTAATTACAGAGTATATTGATGGTTCTGTTTGTTCAAAAAAAAATTTTTCATTAAATGACAGGGTTATTCTAAAAAAAATAATTGAAAAATATCAGAAAATTGAAATTCGATTACCTAAGTTCAATTATTTGAAACATTTTGAAAAATACCAAAAAATAATTAGCCAAAAAATAATAATTGATAATGAGTTTAAGAAAAGACTTGAAAAATTTTATCCTTATCTAGAGAGCTTTCAAAATCAAAATTGGCAACCAGTACTTTGCCATCACGACTTAAATCCAACAAATATTATTAAAACTGACAAAGGCATGAAGATTATTGATTGGGAGTTTGCAGGTTATGGTCATCCAAAATATGATTTATATTGTATTGGACTAAAGGATGAAGATGATTTTTTCTTTAGTGAGCTAATTAATTTAATTAACGACCTTTGGGTTATGATTGATAATGACTAAATATCAACAATATTTCGTTCTTTCATACTTTTTTCTAAACTATCTTTCATTTTTTCAAGTGCCCTAACTTCAATTTGTCTTACACGTTCTCTGCTAATATCATATTTGGAGCTTAATTCCTCAAGGGTAGAAGGATCATCACTTAATCTTCTTGTTTGAATGATATCTAATTCTCTTTCATTTAAAACTAAAAGAGAATCATTTATCAGTTCTTTTCTTAGTGTATCCTCCTCTTGGCTTGAATAGCTCTCTTCCTGATTTGGTTCGTCGGCCACTAACCAATCTTGCCATTCGAGTGTTTGCTCACTATCCGATACAGGAGAATTTAAAGAGGGGTCTCCACCAGAAAGTCTTCTGTTCATATTAATAATTTCTTTTTCTGGGGCATTCAGTTGATCAGATATTTTTTTTAGATTTTCCGGATTCAGATCACCCTCTTCATATGCTTGTATTCTGTTTTTTGCGCTTCTAAGATTGAAAAATAATTTTTTTTGTATTGCTGTTGTTCCAATTTTAACTAGAGACCATGATCGAAGAATATATTCTTGCATAGCAGCTTTAATCCACCACATTGCATAAGTAGTTAACCTAAAGCCTTTTTCTGGATCAAATTTTTGAGCCGCTTGCATTAATCCTATATTTCCTTCTGAAATAATATCAGTTATAGGAAGGCCATACCCTCTATAACCCATTGCTATTTTGGCTACTAACCTCAAATGACTTGTTACGAGTGTATGAGCTGCATCTGTATCTTTATGGACTCTCCATCTATTTGCTAGTGTGTATTCTTCGTCTGCACTAAGCATAGGAAATTTTTTAATTTCCTCAAGATAGTTTTTTAAGCCAATTTCGCCTGATAATACAGGAAGATTCATGGTATCCTCTTTCAAATATATATAATCAATATATGGTTATTTTCTTAATGTATGTAAAGGGCTCTTGTTAAAAAGATTCTATAATTTTTTTCATAGTTTTAGGGGGATCAGCTTCAAAAATTAAATTTTTATTGGTAATAGGGTGCTCAAATCCAAGTTTATATGCATGCAAAGCTTGTGTATTACCATGTTTTTCAACTAAATTTTTAATAGTAGATTTTAATTTATTAACTCTTGTTTTATAACCATGTCCATACAAAGGGTCTCCTAATACGGGGTGAGAAATGTGATCTAAGTGAACTCTAATTTGGTGGGTCCTTCCTGTTTCTAAATTACATTCAATTAGCGTAATATTGTTTTCATCGTTTTTCTCTAATACCTTCCAATGTGTAATAGCTTCTTTTGATTTATATTTTTTATCATTAAAAACCATCATTTTTTTTCTATTTCGATCAGATCTTCCTATAAAAGTTGATATTTTCCCCGATGAAAAAGTTGGTATACCCCAAACAATAGCTTTATACGCCCTTATTAATTTTCCATCTTTACCATGATTTTTAAATTGTGAAGCCAAACCGTTATGTGACCTATCATTTTTTGCAACCACTAAAAGACCGCTAGTATCTTTATCAAGTCTATGAATGATGCCAGGTCTTTTTTCCCCTCCTATCCCGGATAAACTGTTCCCGCAGTGATTGATTAATGCATTTACTAGAGTTTTATTGGGATTACCAGGAGCAGGGTGTACCACTAATCCTTTCTGTTTATTGATTACTATTAGGTCGCTATCTTCATACATAATTTCAAGATCAATTTTTTCACCTACTGGCTTCGCTTCTATTGCATCAGGAATTTTTAGAATACAGATATCATTTTCTTTAACAGTATATGATGGATCTATAATTATTTTATTATTTAGTTTTAAAAAACCATCAACAATAAGCTTTTTTATTCTGGTTCTGCTTAGGTCGCTGATATTTTGCTTTAGAAACTGATCTAGTCTTATTTCAGATAATTCTTTTTTAACTTTATGTGTTACAATATTTTCCAATTATTCTCAGCTAGTAGAAATTAGTAATGAAAAACAATTATATCTTTTTAAAATCGATTGTCATTATTTTAGGTTTATTAATATTTTTAGGAATTTGCCTAATAATACTTAAAATTGTTTTTGATTTAATTTAGACCTAACTATTGATAAATACTATTGCAAATAATTATTAATAACAATAAAACTAATTTAGGTTTTTAATACAGGTTTTAAAATGAAATATTTCTATAAGTTTTTTTTCGTAACTTTATTATTATTTATTTTATCTTATCAGTCATTTGCAAGTGAGGTTAATGTTTATACCTCTCGTCATTATGATTCTGATGAATCCATATACGAGGATTTTACAAGTTTAACAGGAATTAAAGTAAATATTATCTCTGGAAAAGGAAAAGCCCTAATGGAAAGGTTAAGGCTTGAGGGTAAAAATTCACCAGCTGATTTATTTATAACTTCTGATGCGGGAAACTTATGGAAGATTCAAAAAGATGGAATGTTTAGAGAGATTTTATCAGAAAAAATAGTTAAAACAGTTCCTGATAGCGCAAGGGGTCCTAATAATGAGTGGGTTGGTATTGCAAAAAGATCAAGAGTAATTTTTTATAATCCAGAAAAAGTAAAAGATTTAGAAATTATGAATATAACCTATGAGGACCTTGCAGATCCAAAGTGGGAAGGTAGGTTGGTAGTAAGGAGTTCAGGAAATATTTACAATCAATCTCTCGTAGCGTCTCTTATATCTAGTATTGGTATTGAAAGAACAGAAAAATGGGCAAAAGGGATTGTTAAAAATTTTGCAAGGAAACCGCAAGGTAATGACCGTTCTCAAATTCTAGCAGTTGCTAATGGTGAGGCAGATATTGCTATAGCTAATACTTATTATATTGGTTTGATGCTATCAGGCGAGAAAGGCATTGATCAAAAAAAAGCTGCTGAAAAAGTTTCTATGATATTTCCAGGTCAAGCCGATGGTGGAACACATATTAATATTAGTGGAGTAGGCATATTGAAAAATGCTCCAAATCCTTCTAATGCAGAAAAATTTATTGAATATCTTTTAACTGATAAAGTTCAAAAACATATAGTCGATAATACATATGAATACCCAATAAAAAGCCATATAATGCCAAGTAAAATTATAGCTAAATTTGGAACAAATTTTAAAACAGATGAAACATATGCATCAGATTTTGGTAAATATAATTCTGAAGCTGTAAGATTGATGGATAGGGCAGGTTGGAGATAAAATTTAAATCGATATAATAAAAATGATTTTTCATTTATACTTTAATAAATAATTTGCGAAAATATTATGTTTTATAATTCTCTCTTTGAAAATTTAATTAAAATTATACCGATTTTTTTATTTTTACTTTTTGTTACACCTGTAATTTTAGTTTTATCCAGTCTTTTTTATGGATACTCTGAGAACTTTTTTCATTTATATAATTATGTCCTTTCTGAATATATTATAAACTCAATTTTTCTAATTATTGGAGTTTCCTTTTTTGTAGTATTGATAGGAGTTTTATCATCATGGCTTGTAACCTATTATGATTTTGCAGGTAAATCTTTTTTTGAATGGGCTTTAATACTTCCTCTTGCTGTACCACCATACATCTTAGCTTATACATTTACAGAGATTTTTGATACTTATGGAAGTGCTAATATATTACTAAATAATATTTTTTTATTAGATGATAAAAAAGTTTTTTTTCCAAATGTTAGGAATATATATGGAGCAATAGCCGTTTTTTCCTTTACTCTTTATCCATATGTTTACCTTGTTTCAAGAATGGCTTTTATAAATCAATCGATTTCAATTATTGAGGCTGGAAGGGTTTTAGGTTTAAGCAGGGTAGGAGCATTCTTTAAATTATCTATACCACTTATACGGCCTGCTATTTTTGCAGGCTTAGCTTTGGTTATTATGGAGACATTATCAGACTTTGGTGCTGTTGAACATTTCGCAATTGCAACATTCACTACTGGAATTTTTAGAACGTGGTATGGAATGTATGATTTAAATACAGCAATGCAGTTAGCATCATTACTCTTAATTTTTGTGACGGTATTTTTAGTCATTGAAAGGGTGTCTAGGAAAAATGCTTCTTTTGCATCAAGTAATTCTCTTTATAAAAAATACGATATTATAAAACTAAAAGGCTATAAAAATTTTTTAGCAATGTTGTTTTGTTTTACTCCAATATTTATGGGGTTTATTTTGCCTATAACTGAATTACTCAATTGGATAATTAATTATAAGTTAGATTTTTTTAATATAGATTTTTTGGAGAGTTCTTTTAATTCTCTGTTACTTGCAATAATAGCCGCTTTATTATGCACAATAATTTCATTTCTAATTAATTTTTCTACTCGTTTTCAAGGTAATAAATTTCTATCATTTCTTAGCTCAACCCTTATGCTTGGGTACGCAGTACCTGGATTAATTCTTGCTATTGGAATTACTCAACTTCTTACGTTTCTTGATAATTATATTAAAGTTTTTGAATTTAATTTTATTTTAACTGGAAGTTTAATCGGCTTAATAATTGCATACATGATAAAATCATATGCTTTATCTAATTCTACAATTGAAGCTAGTTTTCAAAGAGTTAGCAGCTCATTGGATGATGTTTCTAAAACTTTAAATATCTCAGGTTTTAAATTAATGCATAAAATTCATCTCCCTCTAGTAAAAACAGGACTGCTGACAAGTTTTTTACTTGTAGGATCTGAGGTTATTAAGGAATTACCTGCTACTCTTATTTTAAGACCTTTCAATTTTGAAACGTTGGCAGTCTCGGCATATAATTATGCTTCAGAAGAGAGAATGTATGAAGCGGCTACCCCATCAATTGCTATCGTAATAGTTGGACTGTTACCAATTATAATTTTATCAAGAATGATAAAAAGTTCGCGACCTGGAGAAGCACTATGGTAAAAAAAGTTAGTTTAAGTTTATCGAATATAAGGCATAGTTATAATAAAAGTGATTTTATTTTGAATGATATAAATTTGGATGTGTCCGAGGGTGAAATAGTTGCAATTTTAGGTTCATCTGGTTGTGGAAAGTCAACCCTTCTAAGGCTGATAACTGGCCTGGAAAAACTAAATTATGGCGAGATAGAAATTTACGGAAAAACTGTTGCTAATAAAGATTTTTCAATTCCTCCAAACCATAGAAATGTTGGTTTAGTTCTTCAAGAGAAAGTTTTGTTTCCTCATTTATCAGTTTTAGAAAATGTAAAATTTGGAATTAAAGGTAAAAAAACTTTTCGTACAAAAAAAGCTTTAGATTTACTTAATCTTTTTAGAGTAGATGAATATGCAAATTCCTATCCAAATAACATATCGGGAGGCGAGCAACAAAGAGTAGCAATTGCAAGAGCAATTGCTCCTGACCCACAAATTTTACTAATGGATGAACCTTTTGCTTCTTTAGATGAAGATTTGAGGAAAGATCTAAGGCATGAAACAAAAAAAATATTAAGCAATAACAATATAACTTGTATTCTTGTAACTCATGATATTGAGGATGCTAATTCTATGGCAGATAGAATAATTAAATTAAAAGAGGGAAAGATTGATAATTAGAAATTTTAAACATTTAGTTTTATTTCTTTTCTCTATCTTTTTAAATTCAATTCTTTTTTCTGAAGAAAAAATTGATATAATTATTGAATTAATTTTGATATCAAACCACCTCTCATTGGAGGTCTAGGGTATTATTACGATTGAAGAGAGAATGTAAATAAAAACCTTATTTCTAAGAGAGCTTTTATTTACAAGGGTCAAATTTTTAGTAAATGGTTTTTTTATCAATAAGATAATACAATATTTTCAATAAGTTAGGAATTTCAAAATAAAATTAATTTTTTTAAATTATTTAGTTGGGAATGATTATTAATTACATTATAACTGCGAGTAATTCTTATTAACAAAAATAATTTTTTTTATAATTGGGGAAACAAAGTTATGATAAAGACTAAATTATTTAAGTTTTTACTTATTGCATTGATGTTCAATCTATCGGTGCCTGCTACTATATTTGCACAAGAGAATTCATCTGATCCTGAAGAAATTATCGTCAAAGGTAAGGTTCTTTATTCTGATCAGGTTACTGCTCTTAAAACTCCAGTACCAATTATTGATGTGCCACAAACACTATCAATTGTTACTGATGAAGATATTCGTAAACAAGGTTTTAGAGATCTTGGTGATATCGTTCGTTACACACCGGGTGTTAATACATCGCAAGGAGAGGGACACAGAGACTCTGTGGTCTTCAGAGGGGTAAGATCAACTGCTGATTTTTATCTTGATGGTGTAAGGGATGATGTTCAATATTATCGTTCTCTTTATAACCTAGAGCAAGTTGAAATTCTAAGGGGACCTAATGCATTGCTATTTGGTAGAGGCGGAACTAGTGGTATCATAAACAGAGTTACAAAAAAAGCTATATTAAATGATGCCTTTGGATCTTTTGATATGGGCGCAGATACTTTTGGAGCATTTGACTTCGCTGTTGATTATAATGTTCAAACTAGTGAAAATTCTGCATTAAGAATTAACTTTCACTCTGATACACTAGAAAATCACAGAGATTACTATGATGGTGATCGTTATGGTTTTAACCCAACACTAAGAGTTCAAATTTCACCACAAACAACATTGGATTTATCTTATGAGCATGCAGACCATGAAAGATTTATTGATCGTGGTGTTCCAACTCTTAATGGAGAACCAGTAGAGGCCTTTGAAGAAATAGTTTTTGGTGACACTGATACAAACTTAACAACCCTTAGAGCTGATATTTATCGTGCTAATGTTAGTCATGAATTTTCTGACACTCAGAAAGGTAACCTTGTTGTTCAATATAGTGATTTTGCAAAAATGTATAAAAATTATTATGCATCAGGTTACTCTGGTGGGGATACATTTACAGCGGATGGTTATAAAGATCCTACAGAAAGAACTAATTTAATAATTTCTGGTAACATTGTTAATGAGTTTCAAACTGGATCAGCAAAACATATTTTATTAATTGGAGCTGAAATTATTGACACTGAGAATGAAAATTATCGCTATAATACTTTCTTCATTACTACTGAAGATGATAACGAAGTATTCAATATCTCTAGACCAATTAATTTTGGAGTTAATGCTGCAGGTGTAAGAACATATAATGACTTTACTGCAGATCTAAAAAGTAGCACTGAGTCTGATATTGAAGTGACATCTTTCTACATTCAAGATCAAATTGATGTTAGTGATAGCTTTAAGATAATGCTCGGTGGCCGTTTTGATGCTTTTGATATTACAGTTAGAGATGTTAAAAATGGTACCTCAGAATCAAGAGAGGATGAAGAAGTTTCTCCACGCGCAGGTTTAATCTTTAAGCCGCAAGAAAATCTATCACTTTATGTAAGTTACAGTGAGAGCTTCCTTCCTAGATCTGGTGAGCAATTCAAAAGTTTATCATCCAGCTCTGCGAGATTAGACCCTGATGTTTTCGAAAGCACTGAAATTGGTGTTAAATGGGATATAAGAGAGAACCTAAGCTTTACAGTTAGTTATTTTGACAGTGAGCAAACTCAAGCTGTTAGAGATAGTGATACTGGTGAAAATTCAGAAATCGTTGGACTTCAAGTTGACGGTATTGAGTTAGAACTTAAAGGACAAGTGACTGATAGATTGTATTTGGCACTTGGATACAGTTATCTTGATGGCGAAACTGCAAAAGGTGGTGAGCCTAGAGAAATACCCGAACAAACTGCTTCTTTGTGGGCTATATATGAAGTCAATGATCAGTTTGGTATTGGCTTAGGTATCACACATCAAGGTGAATCTAATATTAAAAATGATAAACCGGGTCTAATCCTTCCTGACTACACACGTGTGGACTTTGCAGTTTATTATGGTCTTGCGGACGATTTAAGTGTTCAGCTAAACGTTGAAAATTTAACTGACGAACTTTATTTCCCGCATTCTCATAGTACTCACCAAGCATCAGTCGGTGAGCCTTTGAATGCACGTGTATCTCTAAGGAAAAGA
>Ga0222719_10000694_pt1 | contig 33598 bp, 32 predicted proteins | sample C33_34DmetaG_FD_165039 | JGI IMG/M metagenome (GOLD analysis project Ga0222719, IMG submission 165039) | Estuarine water microbial communities from San Francisco Bay, California, United States - C33_34D | ecosystem: Environmental > Aquatic > Marine > Unclassified | place: USA: California... | reverse complement strand
AACGCCGAACTGGCGATTGAAGCGCGCGAATTAAAGCGCGAAATCACGGCGGCGCAAACAACCGCATAATCGCGTATTAAACGCATAAAAACCCCCGCAAAATGATGCGGGGTTTTTTTTGTCTTTGATCTGGAATTGAATGTGAAGGCTGAGGCCGGATATTAGCCAGCGCGGCGCATACGCTTATTTGCATCCTCGTCAAACAGGTCGGTCAATTGCCCGACAACAGCGCCGCCAAGCTGGTCAACATCGGTGATGGTAACGGCGCGCCGGTAATAGCGTGTCACATCATGGCCAATGCCAATCGCAAGCAATTCAACCGGTGACCGGCCTTCGATATAGCCAATAACTTCGCGAAGATGCTTTTCAAGATAGCTGCCGCTATTCACTGAAAGGGTTGAATCATCAACCGGCGCACCATCAGAAATCACAAGCATGATTCGGCGATCTTCATGCCGTGCCAAAAGCCGGTCATGCGCCCATAACAGCGCTTCGCCATCAATATTTTCTTTCAAAATCCCTTCGCGCAGCATTAGCCCAAGCGATTTACGCGCGCGGCGCCATGGCACATCGGCTGGCTTATAGATGATATGGCGAAGATCATTCAAGCGCCCTGGCATGGCTGGCTTTCCGGCCTGTTGCCATAATTCGCGCGATTGCCCACCTTTCCATGCACGGGTGGTAAAGCCAAGAATCTCGACTTTGACGCCGCAACGTTCAAGCGTGCGTGCCAGAATATCGGCGGTGACCGCGGCAATCGTAATGGGCCGTCCGCGCATCGATCCCGAATTATCCAGCAAAAGCGTCACAACTGTATCGCGGAATTTTGTATCTTGTTCCTGCTTATAGGAAAGCGGGCTTAATGGCTGGGTGACAACACGGTGCAATTTGGCCGCGTCAAGCACGCCCTCTTCAAGATCAAAATCCCAAGACCGGTTTTGATGCGCCATCAATTTACGTTGCAGGCGATTGGCAAGCTTGCCAACGATTGAGGTGACATTTTCCATATGCCGGTCAAGCATCACCCGAAGCCGGTCAAGCTCTTGCGGGTCGCAAAGATCGGCAGCGGCAATCACTTCGTCAAATTTGGTATCAAAAATACGATAGCCTTCGGTTGAAGCGCCGCTTTTGCTATTATCTCCATTCATATCCGAATTGGGTGACTCGCCATCGCTGCTGCCGTCATCCGTGCCTTCGGAATCCATCATTTCGCCATCTTCAGACGCGCCAGCATCACCAGCATCATCCATGGATTGGCTGTCATCGCCTTCGCTTTGATCTTCACCAACAGCAGATTGTTCGCCATCCTGTTCGGACTGGCTGTCGCCGCCTTCATCCTGATCATCTTCATTGTCTGAATCTTGATCTTCATCAGATGATGCCTCACCAAGATCGGATTCAAGCGCGCCAATCAGCCGGCGTGATAATTCGGCAAAGGCCGATTGATCGTCAAGCGACTCACCAAGCTCGTTAATCAGATCACCGGCCCGGCTTTTCACCCATGGCCGCCATAAATCCATGACCATTGACAGGTTTTTAGGCGGCGGCGATCCGGTTAATTCTTCGCGAAGCAATAACCGCACAACCTCGGCAATACCGGCATCATCAGCGCTTCCCGGGGCGTCAATCTGGCGGTTTTCATAACGCTGGTTCAAGGCGGCATCCAGATTATCGCCAACGCCTTTCATATGACGCGCGCCAATGGCCTCGACACGGGCGCGTTCAGCCGATTCAAAAATCGCCTTGGCACCATCAGGGGCAGGGCAATGTTTCTTATGGGTCATCGGGTTATGATGGGCAAGCCATAGCGCAGCACCATCGGCGGCACCGCGAAGGCTGGCTTTTTGCGCGGCGGTTGCCGTTGGGGGGAGCGCCGGCAGACGCACATCATCCTTGCCAACATGCGTATCGGTGCCAGCATAGGTTACCTGATGCTCTTTGCCACCAGCAAGCGCCCGCATCGCTGCGGCGTTGGATTTCAGAAATTGTGCATCCTTGTCAAATGAAGACATGCTGGTTTCCTGCGATTGTTCCGTGGCTTATGATTTAGGCTGGCATGCTGCTGCGGGCGCTTGGCGCTTAGCTAGCAGTGGCCTGCCGGATCGGTGCTTCGGGAAGATCAATGCCAAAACAACGCTGATAATATTCAGCCACGGTCGGACGCTCGATCTCGTCACATTTATTCAAAAAGCTTAACCGGAATGCCAAAGTCATATCGCCAAAAATACTGGTGTTCTCAGCCCATGTGATGACCGTACGCGGTGACATGACCGTTGATAGATCACCTGACATAAATCCTTTGCGCGTCAAATCGGCCATGCGAACCATTGCAGCAACCTGCTCAGTGCCTTTTTTATCGGCATATTGTGGCAGCTTTGCCGTGACGATATTCACCTCATCAGCATGCGGCAGATAATTCAATGTCGATACAATTGACCAGCGATCCATTTGCCCCTGATTGATTTGCTGGGTGCCATGATAAAGGCCGGTTGTATCACCAAGGCCAACCGTGTTGGCGGTTGCAAAAAGCCGGAAATGCGGATTCGGGTGAATCACCTTATTGCTATCAAGAAGGGTCAGCTTGCCATCGACTTCGAGGACACGCTGGATCACAAACATCACATCCGCACGGCCAGCGTCATATTCATCAAAGACCAGCGCAACCGGATTTTGCAGCGCCCATGGCAGAATCCCTTCGCGAAATTCGGTAATCTGTTTGCCATCACGAAGCACGATGGCGTCTTTACCGATCAGGTCGATGCGGCTGATATGGCTATCCAGATTGACCCGAATACAGGGCCAGTTTAATCGTGCGGCAACCTGTTCAATATGGGTTGATTTACCGGTGCCATGATAGCCTTGAATCATCACCCGCCGGTTATGGCCAAAACCTGCCAAAATGGCGATAGTGGTGTCCGTGTCGAACTGATAGTTCGGGTCAAGCGCGGGTACATAATCAGATCCCTCGCTAAAGGCAGGGACGGTCATGTCGACATCAATACCAAAGACGTCTCTGGCATTGACCGTAATGTCGGGCGCCGACATAGCATGGGCAGGGGTCGGCGCAAATTTCGCGTTATCAGACATAACAGTTAGAACTCCACAGTAAGCAAATGTTAGGTTTGGCTGGTGGCAGGCTTGTCACCATTGGCTAGGGTTTTCCGAATCAATGAATAGGCAAGGTTAATATCTTTTAACCGTTCTTCGGCAAGGGCGTCACCCCCATTTTTATCGGGATGATTCTCTTTGACCAGACGCTTGTATTGTTTTTTGACAATATCAAAATCATCAACCGGTGCCAAGTTTAAGGTTTTCCATGCGGCGCGTTCTTCTGGGGTGAGTTTGCGGCCCGATTTCGCCTCATCGCGATTTTCAAAATCAAACAGCCCAAGCGGATCGTCAAAATTATTTTCGCTTGGCTGTCCGGTGGCAAATTTCCAGCTTGGGCGCTCCCAAGTTGTGGCGCGGCGGATCTCGGCTTCAAGCGCGGCGCCTTGCAGCCCATCATAATAATTCCATGATTTGTTATAGGCGCGGATATGATCAAGGCAGAACCAGATATAATCGCGCAACGCATCGCGTGATTTGGGCGCTGGATAAACGCCTTCATCACGGCAGCCGATGGCCGCACAACGCCGCGGCCGAGTATCATTCTGGCTCTGGTCGATCTTAAACTCTGGTACGGTGGCGCGTCTCATCCTATGATCCACTCTTAATCAATGCCCTCGCAGGCAAACATAGCCCCCTTCATGGAGATAACATATGGCAACGGCAGATACTATAGCGCAAAAACTAAACGCCGGGTTAAATCCGCGTCAAATTGACGTTCAGGATGTCAGCCATAAACATGCCGGCCATGCCGGATGGCGCGAAGGCGGCGGCACGCATTTTGAGGTCACGATCAAGGCTGATGCATTTGCTGGCAAATCCCGCCTACAACGTCACCGCATGGTGAATGATATTTTGGCAGAAGATCTTGCCAGCAGCATTCACGCGCTGGAGCTGCATCTAAGCGATTGAGTTTGGCGCTATCGTGCGAATCCTAATCTCGATCATCAGCATAGCCAACACAGCTATTGGCCAAATGGCTTCGTTCGCTTTGCTTGTCAGCATCGGTGAATTTAGAGTTGATCCGGCGTTCGCGCGCATCTTGGCCATACATTGTCTGATAGGCGATGGTGGCAACCGGGCCAAGCAATTCGGTGATATGTGTACAGCCATGCCGCCCACCAATCGCTGCTTGCACCTGACGCCGCCAACCGGGGGCAATTTTCAGCCCGACAAGCTCGTCAAACACCTCATTGGCTTTTGGACAAATCGCATAAGGGCCGGTCACGGTAATGGCTTCGGCGGCGGTGATCACCCGTTCTTTGGTAATGGTGATTCGCAAAATCATGTGATGCACTGGCAGATCGGGCGTAACCTCGCCGCGAAAATCGCTTGGGAAAGGATAAGTCTTATGATCGGTCAGCTCGGCCTCGATATCGAACAACCCATCATTGCGGACATAGCCATTAAGCGTAATTCGGCGTTGATGAACCAATTCGCGCTCGACTTTCGGCGTACTTAATGCGGTTGGGTGATCTTTGCCATAAGGCGTATGGATCGCGGGAGTGGCTTGGGGGCTAGCTTGAGTGTCGGCTTTGGAGTTAGCATTGCTCATATCTTGGTCTTTCTGTTTGTCAGCTTGCCCAAAGGCGCAAGCTGGTCAGGCGGTTGCCTTCGCGTTTGACAATGCGAAACCGGATGTCATGGAAGCGAAATTCCTGACCAGGGCTTGGAATTGTGCGGCTTTCAAAAAGCACAAGCCCCGCCAGCGTTGATGCATCCTCATCGGGAAGATGCCAGCCAAGTGCGCGATTCAGATCGCGGATCGTGACATTGCCATCGACAAGCCATGACCCATCTGCCTGTGCGCTAAGACCCGCCAAGCCGATATCATGTTCGTCATCAATATCACCAACAATTTCTTCCAAAATATCTTCCAAGGTCACAATGCCCCTGAAATCACCATATTCATCAACAACAACGGCAAAATGTTCGCGCCGTGTCCGAAACGCCTGCAATTGGTCAAACAGCAAAGTGGTTTCGGGAATGAAATAGGCGTCACTGGCGATATTCTGTACCAATTGCGGCAAAAGCGGTTTTTTGCCCGAAGATTCGGCCTCGCCAAGCGCCCGAAGCAAATCTTTGACATGGAGAACGCCAATAATATTGTCAGGCTTGCCCGAAAAAACCGGATGGCGCGTATGCGGTGATCCAAGGACAAAGCGCAAGATATCTTCGATATTATCATCGGCATTGACCATGCTTACCGTGCCGCGATGCGTCATGATCTGTTCGACTGATAATTCGTTCAGATCCAGAATTGATGACAGCATGGCTTTGCGCTCACGATCATCGGCATTGCCATTATCGCCCTGCAATTCAATCAGGCCACGCAATTCTTCTTCGCGGTCTTGATCGCCATTCGGGTTTGGCCGGATCATCTGGCTTGCCAAAAACCGGATGCCAAGCGACAGCGGGCTAAGCAAGCGCACCACCCATAACAGGGTTGGGGCAATACGCAACGCATATTGATCAGCATAGGTAAAAGCATAGGTTTTCGGCATCACTTCGGCAAACACGACCAAAAGCACGGTCATGGCAATTGTTGCCCACACAAGACCGCCCTCGCCAAACAGCGAGATGGCAATGCTTGTTGCCAAGGCCGAGCCAAGAACATTGACCGCATTATTGCCAATCAGGATTGACCCGATCATCCCTTCACGATCGGCACGCAATGCCTCGACGGTGCGGGCGCGTTCATTGCCTTTGCTTGCCAATTGGCGCATCCGCGCATCCGACGCGGCGGTCAATGCGGTTTCGGCACTCGAAAAAAAGGCCGAAGCGATAATCAGCAGCACAATGATTAATGCTAAAAGCCATAGGCTAGACAGCATTTGCACCTCGTTGAAGTAGGGCTTCGACAGCGTCTGGCGGCACATCGCCGCTGACAAAGGCGTCACCAATGGCGTTGACAAGAATGAAATACATTCGGCCGTCACGCATTTTCTTGTCATGTTTCATATGGGCAATAAGCTTGCTTGGCGCAGCATTGCCAGCGGCAAGATCGGCTTGTCCGGCAGGAAGGCCAACCGCACGAAGATGCGCTTTGCATTTTGCCGCATCATCGGGCGCACAATATCCCAAATCAACCGACAGATCAAAAGCCAGCCCCATGCCAGCGGCAACCGCTTCGCCATGAAGCAGGCTTCCATTATATCCGGCTTCAGCTTCAAAAGCATGCGCAAAGGTATGGCCAAGATTTAACAAGGCGCGTTTTCCAGATTCGCGTTCATCGGCTTCGACAATACGCGCTTTGGCACTGCATGATTTATGGATGGCATACATGATTGCGGCGGGTTCCAACGCCAGAATAGCGCTGCTATTGACGTCAAGCCAGTCAAAAAATGCGGCATCACCCAAAAGCCCATATTTGACCATTTCAGCATAGCCAGCGCGCAATTCCCGATCGGGCAAGCTTGCCAAAAGGCTGGTATCGGCAAGCACGGCCTTTGGCTGGTAGAAGGCACCAATCAGATTTTTACCCGAAGCGGCATTCACGCCGGTTTTACCACCAACCGAACTATCAACCTGCGCCAAAAGGCTTGTTGGGATTTGAACAAAATCAACGCCGCGCAACAGGCTGGCGGCGGCAAAGCCAGCCAGATCACCAACAACCCCACCACCAAAGGCAATTAGCAATACCGACCGATCGACGCCAACAGCCAGAATATCATCAAGCAGCTTTGCCAGAACGGTCATTGATTTGCTGGCTTCACCAGCGGCGACGGCAAAATGGTCAATCGCGCGCGCGGTGCCTTTTAATCCTGCCGTTAGACGGTCAAGGTGAAGCGTGGCAACGGTTTTGTCGCTAACGATGATGATATGACGATTGGCCGCAATCGGGCCAAGGATTGATCCGGCCCGATCAATCAGATCAGGACCAATGACAATGTCATAGGCGCGCTGACCAAGACCGACGGTTAATGTTTCTTGTTGCATATTTTAAGTCACCTACTGCCTTGGCAGATGCGTGTCAAGCGCGTGAAGCAGCGCCATCATCGCCTTATATGTTGATAATCCATCAGTATCGAGATGGATATGGGCTTTTTGATAGAAGGGCGCGCGCTGTTCATCGAGGCGGGTGAGCGTCGCCAGCGGATCACCATTATGCAGCAATGGCCGCGTTTTGGTATTACCAATGCGTGACAGCAATGTCGCTGGCGACGCCTTTAGCCAAATGGTTAATGTATGGTGCAAAAGCAGATCAGCGGTACTGTCCTGACAAAAAGCCCCCCCGCCAGTGGCAATGATTTGCGGTGATGCCAGGGCCAGATTGCCAAGCGTCTTTCGTTCCATTTCACGAAATTTCGCTTCACCGGCAAGCTCAAAAATTTCGGCAATGCTGATGCCAGCCGCCTTGACGATCAACTGGTCACTGTCTTTGAACCCAATCCCAAGCTGTTTTGCGGTGCGCCGCCCAACGGCTGATTTACCGCTTCCCATTAGGCCGACAAGCACCACTGGCCGGTCAAGTCGTGCAGCGATAGAGCCGGCAAGTTCTGCGGCTGGGTTTGGTTTGCGGGGCGTTGGTTTCGGCGAAGCTGTCATGCGGACTAGCATAGCGATGCAAATGGTCAAGGGGAATAGAAGAAGAAGCCTTGCCGCCTGACAATTTTGCAAAAAGGACGCAAAAATATGACGCGTCTTGTGACTTTGCCTAATTGCCGACATAATATCGTCATAAATACCTTGTTTCTGGAACCAGAAATGATGTCTGGCTTTAACAGCTTATGGTTGTTTTCAGTCTTGCATCCTTTGACGGAAAATCGTTCCGGTTGAGATCGGCGAAGATGGCATGGGTTAAAATAAGCGCGGCCGAAAATTTAGGCGAAAAGTGCCGGCCCAAAAATGGCTTTAAAAATGGCCTGAAATGACGAAGGGGATATGGAAAAGACATGACACGGATTTCGATTATATTTTTGATGCTGGCTGGGCTTTCTGCTGTCGGTCTTGTTGTATTGTCAAATTGGCAAATCCCTGCCCCAACCGTTGCCATTAACAAGGTTATTTCCAATGAAACGCTGCCAAAATAAGCTTGATATTTTGCGCCGATCAGATTCGCGTCTCTCATATTCGTGTTTGGCACTGTTAAATCGTCCGCGTTTGGCGTTTTCGGTTTTGATGGCATCGGTTTGGCTCGGCGCTGGTCTATTGCCAGCCGCCGCCCAGCAAGGCGAACCGGTCAATCTGCTGTCAATCGCGCCAACGCCAGCTGATGGCGGCCAGATTGCGGTCAATAGCCCGCTTGATATTGACCAAGCGATTGATAAGGCCTTGGCTGTCGATGATGGCGAACAACCCAAAACAAACCCGACTATCATTGCCGAACCTTCTGATCGGGCGATAGATACGCCAACCGAATTATTGCCTACCGAACCGCAGGCCACTGAATCACTGGCAACTGAATCACTGGCAACCGAACCAGCTGAAACCGAACCAGCTGAAACCGACCTGCCAGCAGCGGCAACCGCCAGCCAGACAGTGCCAAATGATGGTCTGGGAACAAATGATGTTTACAGCAGCGCCAAAATTGGCCGCCGGAATATTTCAGATGTTGGGCTTGCGGCGATTGGTGTTGGCGATACGGGCAATAGCCAGCTTGACAGCCTGATCTGGCGTGGAACTTCGGCTCGTGATGCGGTGTTCCTGCTGCAAAAATCAGCAATTGCCAGTCAATCAAAGGCGATTACCGAACTTGCTTATGAAGTTGTGGCACGGCAATCAGTGCCGCCAAGCGGGGCAAATAATGTCGCTGCCGATCTTGTCGAGGCGCGCTTGGCCTTTCTGGCAAATGGTGGCAGATCAGGTGATCTTGCCTTGCTTGCAGCACAGCTTCCCGAGGCCGAAAAATGGGCCGATTGGCGACGCTGGCTAACCGAACATTATCTGATGATCCGTGATGATGTTGCGGCATGCAGCATTGTCAGCCGTCAGATCACCCAGACGATGGATCCATTTTGGCATAAATCAAATGTGATCTGCCAGGCGGTTCAGGGCAAAACGGGCGGGGCGCGATTTGCGGCTGATATTCTGGCGGCAAATGGTGTTGATGATCCAATCTTTTTTGGCCTTGTGGATGAGGTTTTGAACAATAATCTGGCAATGCCCGCCGATCTGGCCAAGCTTGATCCGGCCAAGCTTGTTTCGGCGCATATCGTGCTGATGGATGTGGCGAACCGGCCAATCCCGCTTGAAGGGCTTGCTGTTCTGCCAAAACAAATGGCCGAAACCGTTATCAAATTGAAATTTTTGGGGCCGGATGCCCGCATGGTTTCGACCTTTGATGGGTTGAATCGCGGGTTGATCACGCATCGTCAGGCTGGCAAATTATGGCGCAGTGCGGGTCAGGAAAATAATGATCCGCAATTGGCATTGGCGCAACTTGACGGCAAGGGTGATGCGCTTACCACCGCGCTTGCCTGGCGGGCACTTGATGCTGATACGCAAACCGACCGGTTGGCGCTGGTGGCAAAGGCGATCAAGGCCGAAATCAATGGCGGCAATGGCGCGGTGATGTTGCCGCTTTACGCCGAATTGGTGCGTAATGCGCTTGCCGATGAGGCAGTGGCGGCCAATATGCGGTTTGATGACCTGGATGTAGCGCCGAAAATGGCGTTTCTGCTGGCGATAAACCAGCCGAACGACACCACAACGCTTGCCGCTTTTGCGGGTAATGGCGAGGCGCTTATGGCCGCTGAATTACTGCGCGGGCTGTCGGGCGATGCGGTTGATACAAATGTGATAAGCGCGTTGAATATGTGGCATCTTCTGCCTGTTCTTGAGGCTGCTGGTGTGGCGGTAGATGAACAGGATTGGCTTGATCTTGTGAAAAATGCACCTGTATCGGGTCAGGGCTTTGCCGGCTTGCCGCCGCTATTGCTAAAGGCGGTCACGGCCGCGGCAGAGGCACGTCATGTTGCCGAAACTGTGCTTCTTGCCAATTGGCTGTTGCGTGATGTGGCGCTTGAAAAAACCAATCCGGCAGATCTGGCCGCGGTGATCCGCGCACTTGATATGATCGGACAGGGTGATGTTGCCAAAGCCTTTGCCCATGAGATCATTGCGGCGCATTTAATGCAGCGTTTGGCTGCAATGATACCCGATGGCACGCAAAGCTAGCATCGGCAAAACCGCCGATCGGCATGACCCGCTTATTGACGGGTTTCTTCAGGCCATTTCGGCCATGCGGGCAGCGTCACCAAACACGCTTGCCGCCTATCGACGCGATCTTTTTGATTGCCAGATGGGTCTTGCCAAAAATGGCCAGACGCTTGCGGCATGCAATGCAGATGAATTACGGGCGGTTATTGCATGGTGGCATCAACGCCAATTATCCCCGCGTTCGGTTGCAAGGCGGCTCAGCGCGTTACGTCAATTTATGGGCTGGGCTGTCGAAGATGGGATTCGGTCGGATAACCCAACCCGCTGGATCGACAACCCGTCTTTACCGGCCTCACTTCCCAAAAGCCTGAGCGAAGCCGAGATCATCCGCCTGCTTGAAGCCGCCGCAGCCATGACGCCTGAAATGGCGGCATTGCGTGCCTTGGCGATGCTGGAAATTTTATATGCAACAGGGCTTCGCGTTTCGGAATTGGTTGGGCTTCTGGTTTCGCAATTCAGGCGCAATCCTGAAGTGATTTTGGTCACCGGAAAAGGTGGGCGCGAACGCGTTGTCCCGCTTGGTGATACGGCGCGGGCGGCAGCGGCACGCTGGATCGAATGCCGTGATGGCAATGCGGGTTTTGTTTTGTCTGATGTTATGTTTCCGTCGGATGATGGGTCGGCGATGACCCGCCATCAATTTGCGCAGATGCTGAAAAAGCTGGCCATTGCGGCAGATATTGATGCGGCGCGGGTTAGCCCGCATAAATTGCGCCATTCCTTTGCTACACATATGCTGAATCGCGGTGCCGATCTTCGCAGTCTGCAAAGCCTTCTTGGCCATGCCGATATTTCAACAACACAAATCTATACCGCAAGCCGCCCCGATAGGCTTGCTGGATTGGTGGCATCGGCGCATCCGCTTGCCAGTCGCCGTCAAGATAGATAAACTGCCCGCAAAGTTACAATTCGCGATAGTTGGAAATGCGCGTTGACCTGACGCAGAATGGAATGACCCCGAAATGAGACATTTTCTTGATTTTGAAAAACCAATTGCCAATCTTGAGGGAAAGGTCGAAGAGCTTCGCCATATGAGTACCGATGGCAGCATCAATATCGCTGATGAAATCGGCAAATTACAAACCCGCATCGAACGCGAATTAAAACAGACTTATGAAAAGCTTGGTGCCTGGGAAAAAGTGCAGGTTGCCCGCCATCCTGACAGGCCGAAAATCCGCGCCATTTTCGACCGGCTTTTTGATGATTTCACGCCGCTTGCCGGGGATCGTAATTTTTCCGAAGATCATGCGATCATTGGCGGCATGGCGCGGTTCCGCGGCCAGTCGGTGATGGTGATGGGAACCGAAAAAGGAAGCAATACCGAAGAGCGCATCAAACGTAATTTTGGCATGGCGCGCCCCGAGGGCTATCGCAAGGCCGCGCGGCTGATGGATTTGGCGGGTCGCTATGGTCTTCCGGTTCTCAGCTTTGTTGACACGGCGGGTGCTTATCCCGGACGCGGTGCTGAAGAACGTGGTCAGGCCGAGGCCATTGCCAGTGCCATTCGCGCTTGTTTGAAATTACCAACACCGATGGTTGCGGCGATTATCGGCGAAGGCGGATCAGGCGGTGCAATTGCGTTGGCAACGGGTAACCGCGTGGTGATGTATGAACATGCGATCTATTGTGTCATTTCACCTGAAGGCTGTGCATCGATATTGTGGCGCAGTGCTGATCATGCGCGTGACGCTGCCGAGGCTATGCGTATCACATCGGACTGGATGCACCGGCTTGGCGTTGTCGATTCAGTGGTAAGCGAGCCGCTTGGTGGGGCGCATCGTGATCCGGTTGCCGCCATTGATGCGCTTGGCGATGCCTTTGCCGCCCAGCTTGACTCGATGGCCGGAATGGATGCCGCTGCGCTGATTGCCGATCGAAATGACAAATATATGCGCATTGGTGATAACGGCCTCGATTGATCCGGTTGCGGTCTTTTCGGTTGCCGCATTAGGTGATGAAACGCGTTGGTTCAATCGCCGGATTGGTAGTTAATGAGGGGATGGCCTGACGCGCTTTGGCAAGCGCGGCCAAATCAAGATCGGCCGATATCACCGCATCACCCTTGCCAGCATCGGCAATGATTTCGCCCCAAGGGCTGATGATCAGCGAATGGCCATAGGTTTGCCGCCCATCAGCATGCGTTCCAGATTGTGCCGGTGCCACGACAAAACAGCCCGTTTCAATGGCACGCGCCCGAAGCAATATATGCCAATGCGCCTTGCCGCTGATCGCGGTAAAGGCGGCGGGAACCAACAACAGCTTGGCACCATCAAGCGCCAATTGGCGATAAAGATGCGGAAACCGCACATCATAGCAGATGCTTAGCCCGACCGGCACATCGCCAATCATGGCAAGGACCGGCGTTGAACCTGCGGTAAAGCTGGCCGATTCGCGATAGCTTTTGTCATCGCCAACATCAGCGTCAAACATATGGATTTTGTCATAGCTTGCGACAAGCCCGCCATCAGGGCCAAAAAGCAGGCTTCGATTGACTAATTTATGGTCATCGCGGCGGCGTATCATCAGTGATCCGGCAAGAAGCCAGATTCCCAATTGCCGCGCCTGATCGCCAAGCCAGTTTTGGCTGTAGCTGTCATCTTCCCATTCGGCATGGGTGGCAAGCTGTTCGCGGCTGGCGGCAAGATAGCTGGCGCATTCGGGAAGGGTTACAAGCGTTGCGCGCGATGCGGCCTCGGCAATCAAAGGCTGGATATGCGCCAAAGTGTCTTTGGCATTGTCACCAGCGCAATATTGGATAGCAGCAACGCGAAACATGGCCAATTAGGACGCCATTGATAACAGCTTGTCGAGATGGCCTGCCTGATCAAGCGCAAATAGATCATCACAGCCGCCAATATGATCATCATTGATAAAAATCTGCGGCACCGATGTTCGGCCATTGGCACGGTTTCGCATGGTTTGGCGTTTTGCCGCGCTTAAGGTCACGTCAATTTCCTCAAAGGCAATGTTTTTGGCGGTTAGTAATTTCACCGCGCGCGTACAAAACGGACAGGCCATTGCGGTATAGATTTCGATTTTTGCCATTTTTGCCTCATTTGACGCGGCTGGCATTGGTGCCAAGCCGCATCGTCAGTAATCTTGAAAAAACTTGCGATATTATACTGCAAAACCCGCGCTCTGTCATAGGGGGCAATCGAAAAATCAGCATTGCATAAAGGGGCTACAGCCCATGGCGTAAAACCCGCGCCAAGACCAGCCCGCGAACCGGGCCACTTCCCGCCTTTTGAAGGGTTCTTGCCGCCTCGTAAAGGGTGGCACCCGTTGTCATCACATCATCAACCAACAGCACCGGCCGATTGGCGATGCGGTGACGCTGGTCTTGTGGCACGGCAAACGCGCCTGCCAGATTGCGTTGTCGCTGGCTTCGGCTCAACCCGGCCTGTGTTGGGCCCGCCTTTGGCCGCGTCAATGCTTCGGGGGCAAAGATGCCAGTTTCATTTTGTTGACACAACAGGCGCGCCAGCTCGGCCGATTGGTTGAACCGCCGGTGAAGATATCGTTTGGCATGAAGTGGAATCGGCACAATCAAATGGTCTGGCTCTGCCAAGGCGGTGAAAGGCGCTTGTAAAAAGCGGGCAAAAAGAGGGCTGAGATGAAGCGCGTCACCATGTTTGAATTTCAAAATCAATTGCCGTGACCGGTCATTATATAAAAAGCAGCTTCGGATTTCGGCCAAGGGTGGCATTTTGGCGAAACAAGACCCGCAAAGATGATCGCCAATGGCATAGGCAAGCGGCCGGCCACAGCATTGGCAAAAAGGCGGGGTGATAAAAACCAGCCCCTGCCAGCAATCGGCGCAAAGGCCATGATCAAAACAAAACCGCCGACATAAGGGGCATTGCTTGGGCAAAAGCAGATCAAGCAATGCGGTATAATGCTGCCGGAATCGGGTGGCGGTTTTGGTTTGCATTATTTGTCTCTTAACGCAGCCTTGGGATTGGCCATTCTAGCCGAAAGCCGGTAAAAAAATGGTAAAGCATGCTGCCGGTGCTAATCTGGGCATGGCGATATTTAGCGCTTGCGGTTTTACCAGCAGACCCTACAAGATGCCTGTCATGACCGAAATGATACCACAGCTGTTTGACCCGCTTGCCCAGCGCCGAAATCGGCAACGGGCTGCCGCGACCTATGCAAATTTTGCGTTTCTAAAGGATGAAGCGGCATTGCGCCTTGCCGATCGGGTTGATTTGATGCGGCGTGATTTTGACCTATGTCTTGATCTTGGCGCGCATGATGGCCGCCTTTTGACGCATCTCGCACCGCTTGGCAAAATTGGCACAATGCTGCATAGCGATCCGGCAGCGGCTTTTGCCAAACATGCTGGCAAACCCTTTATTGTCCATGATTTTGCGGCTCTGCCTTTTGCCGATGCCAGCTTTGATGCGGTTTTTTCCTGTCTGAATCTTCATTGGGTTGATGATTTGCCGGGGTTGATGGTGCAAATTCGAAAATTGCTTCGCCCGGATGGTCTGTGTTTGATCAATCTTCTTGGCGGCAACAGCCTATTTGAATTACGCGCGGCCTTAATTGCGGCCGAACAGGATGTAACCGGCGGGTTTAGCCCGCGTTGTGCGCCGATGGCTGATATCAAAGATGTTGGCGGGCTTCTTGGCCGGGCCGGTCTTGCGCTTCCGGTGGCCGATAGCGACCGTTTGACCGTGACCTATCCAAATATGTTTCGTTTGATGGCCGATCTTCGCGGCATGGGTGAACAAAACGCCATGCTTGGCCGATTGCGCCAGCCGACAAGACGCGCCGTTTTCATGCGGGCAGCCGAAATCTATCAAACCAAATTCGGGCGTGATGACGGAACGATTCCGGCGAGTTTCGAGATCATCACCCTGACCGGCTGGGCACCACATGAAAGCCAGCAAAAGCCGCTTCGCCCCGGATCGGGAAAAACGCATCTTGCCACGGTGATTGGCGGCGATGATGATGATGATGGTGATGATCCAAATCAGGGCTAACGCGCATAACAGAAAAAAGCCCGCCCCAAAGAAGATCTTGGCCTAAAGAAGATCTTGCAGCGCCGAAATCAAGGGAATATCAGCCGCAGGCATCGGATAATCGCGCAATTGTTGCGGGCGTACCCATTTCACCATGCCGCCTTCAACCGCTTGCGGCCGGCCTTGCCAGCGGCGGCAAACAAACAGCATCATTAAAAGATGAAAGGCATCGCCATCATCACTGGCGGCATAATGATGGCTGGCAAAGCTAAGCGGGGCAAGGCAGGATTCGGCGGTATCAATGCCAAGCTCTTCGCGCAATTCGCGGATCAGCGCCGCTTCTGGCGTTTCGCCAGCTTCGATTTTACCGCCCGGAAATTCCCATAATCCGGCCATTGATTTGCCTTCGGGGCGTTGCGCCAGCAAGACCCGCCCATCAATATCGACCAGCGCCACCGCGCTTACCAGCAACATCGCCTGGCTAGCTTCGGTAATCGGCATTGATCGAGATATAGCCATGCGTCAAATCACATGTCCAAACCCGTGCCGTGCCATCGCCAGCACCAACCGTCACCGCAAGATCAATCATCTGACCCGTCATATGGGCGGCAATCGGGGTTTCGTCATAATCGGCAATACGCATGCCGTCACGCGCCACCGCATAGCCGCCGATATCAATGCTGATTGCATCAGACGGGATGCCAATGCCCAATTTGCCAATCGCCATGACAATCCGGCCCCAATTGGCATCTTCGCCAGCGATAGCGGTTTTGACCAAAGGTGAATTGGCAATGGCAAGGCCGATTTGACGGGCAATTGCATTGCTCTTGGCACCCGCAATATCAATGGTGACAAGCTTGGTTGCGCCTTCGCCATCGCGCACAATCTGGATGGCAAGATCGCGCATGACCGCGGCCAAGGCAGCGCGGAAATCAGCCAATGCCGGATCATTGACATCGGCAATCAACCGGTTGCCAGCCATGCCGCTTGCCATCAGGAAAACACTATCATTGGTCGAGGTGTCGCTATCAACGGTAATGGCATTGAAACTGTCGTCATTGGCAGCGCGAAGACAATCCGCCAGAACGTCTGCTGGCACGGCCGCATCGGTGCCGATATAGCCAAGCATAGTTGCCATATTTGGCGCAATCATGCCTGACCCTTTGGCAATGCCGCATATATCAACCGACACCCCGTCAATCATACATGTTGCATGGGCGCCTTTGGCGAATGTATCGGTTGTTAGAATGGCATTGGCGGCATCCTGCCAACTGGCATTGCTTTGCGTGACCAATGCCTCAAAATACGGCACCAGCTTGGCCGCATCCAATGGCTCGCCAATCACGCCGGTCGAGGCCACCATGATCGCGCCAGCATCACAATCAAGATGGCTGGCAAGATGATTGACCATTTCATGAACAGCGTCATCGCCGCGACTGCCGGTAAAGGCATTGGCATTGCCAGCATTGGTGATGATCGCGGCGGCGGTGCCGGTTTTGGCAATTTTCCGGCTCCAGCCAACGGGTGCTGCGGCTGTATCAGATTGCGTAAACACACCGGCAACGCTGCTTTCAGGTGCCAAGCTGATCAACAGCAAATCATCGCGCCCTTGATAGCGCATACCGCTGGCGGCGGTACCAAGCTTGATACCGGCAATCGGCGGCAGGTCGGGAAAGCTGTCAGGTGCCAGAGGAGAAAGGGTCATGGCAGTGGCTTTTATTGGCTGTTGCCAGCGGCCATTGCATCTTTGCGAATATCGGCAAAACTGCGGAGTTTGATATCCTGTTTTGCGCGCAATTCTTCAAGAACACGGCCTAAGGCTTGCGTTGATAGATTCTGCACAAGCTGGTCACGCATGGCGTCAAGCGTTGGGGCTGGTGCAATCGCTTTTTTATCAACCTTGATGACATGCCAGCCAAACTGGGTCTGGACTGGGACTTTGCTAAAGCTGCCATCGCCAAGCGCAAAGGCGGCATTTTCAAAGGCTGGCACCATCTGGCCACGGCCAAAAGTGCCAAGTGATCCGCCATTTGGCCCGCTTGGTCCGGTTGATTTGGTTTTTGCCAATTCGGCAAAATCTTCGCCTTTTTCAAGCGCGGCAATCACCGCCTTGGCGTCATCTTCGGTTTCAACCAGAATATGTGATGCCGTCACCTGTTCGCGTGATGCGCTGTCGGCGACAAATTTCTGATAGGCATTTTCAATCGCCGCATCATTCACTTCGCCAGCAACCGTCTCGCCAAGCCATGATTCGGCAAGAACACGGTCAGCGGCAACTTTCATCGCCGCGGCAACATCGTCTTTTTTGTCATGTTTTGCCGTGCGGGCGGCATCGGCGGCAATGCGCGCATCAACCATATCGGTGACTAGCTGGTCGAAATAATTTGCCAGAGGCGTTTGCCGAAATTCATCGGGAAGGCGCTCGGCCTGCCGCATGACATCGTCAAGCCACAAGGTTTCGCCATTGACCGTGCCAACCGGAATCCGGTCGTCATTGGCATGTGCCATCATGCCCATGCCAGCAAAAAGCGCGACGCCTGTTACAAGGCCGATAAACCGATGGGCGAAAATACCATTACGCATTCACAAATCCTCTAAAAATGAACAGGTCTTGCCGCAATCATCGGCGCGCCGTTGGATCGTCAGGAAAAATTCAAATCAAACAAGCCGGTCTTTGACCACCAACCTATGGTGTTAGTGTTAGCGAAGCTAACGTCTAAGAGCAAGCCCGCGCTTGAAAAAGGCGCAATATTCTGCGGCAGACTGGGCGGGGTTATCTACCTTTGGGCGATTTTGCAAAATCACAGGTAAATCGGGAAAAACATACTCAAACAATTGACAAAATTCGCGTCTATACCTATGTCCAATCAGGTGCTTTTCGCACCAGCTTTATATTTGCCGTCCGGCAGCGCATTTGCCACATGGCTGGGGAGTTACGATGTTTGCGTCTTTTGCAAAAAACCTGTTTGGCAGCTCGAATGACCGTATCGTCAAGTCGATGCAGCCATTGGTTCAGCAGATTAATGACCGCGAAGCCAATTTTGCCAGCCTCGATGATGATGCCATTCGGGCAATGGTTGGTGATATCCGCCAGAAAATAACCGACGGCGCGTCAAAAGACGATTTTTTAGTTGATGTGTTTGCGCTGGTTCGTGAAGCCGCCAAACGCACCCTTGGCCAGCGTCATTTCGATGTCCAGCTGATGGGTGGTATTGCGCTTCATCGTGGCCAGATCGCCGAAATGAAAACCGGCGAAGGCAAAACGCTTGTTGCGACTTTGGCGGTGGTGCTGAATGCGCTTGATGGGCGCGGCGTTCATGTCGTCACGGTCAATGATTATCTGGCATCACGCGATGCGGCATGGATGAGCAAGGTCTATGAATTTCTGGGGCTAAGTGTTGGCTGTATCACGGGCGGACTTGATGATGATCAGCGCCGCGCCGCCTATGGCTGTGATGTCACTTATGGCACGAATAATGAATTCGGCTTTGACTATCTTCGCGATAATCTGAAATTCAGCCTTGAAGATATGGTGCAGCGCGATTTCAGCTTTGCGATTGTCGATGAGGTTGATTCGATCCTGATTGATGAAGCGCGCACCCCGCTGATCATTTCCGGCCCTGCCGAAACCAATGCCGAACATTATCATGTTGCCGATCAGATCATCCCGTTATTAGTGGATGAAGATTTTGATCTTGATGAAAAGGGCAATAGTGTCTCGCTGAGTGAAATTGGCATTGAACATGCTGAAACCCTGCTTCGCGAGCGTGGTGCCATTGGCGATGCAACGCTTTATGACATTGAAAATGTCGGGCTGTTGCATCATGTCAATCAGGCGCTTCGTGCGCATCGGCTTTTTGCCCGTGACACGCATTATATGCTAAAGGCCGGCGAGGTTGTCATCATTGATGAATTTACCGGCCGCGCCATGGAAGGCCGCCGCTTTTCTGATGGGCTGCATCAGGCAATTGAGGCAAAAGAAGGCGTTGAAATTCAGGCGGAAAACCAGACGCTGGCTTCAGTCACCTTCCAGAATTATTTCCGCATGTATGACAAGCTTGCAGGCATGACCGGAACAGCCATGACCGAGGCTGGTGAATTTTCCGAAATCTACGCATTAGAAGTTATGGCCATCCCGACCAATCGTGATGTTGCTCGTATTGATTATGATGATGAGGTTTACCGCACCAGCGCCGAACGTGACGAAGCTGTGATCGCGCTGATCCTTGAATGCCGGTCACGCCAGCAGCCGGTTCTTGTTGGCACGATCAGTATTGATAAATCCGAACGCCTTTCAGCCGAATTGAAAAAGCGTAAAATCGAGCATCGGGTTCTGAATGCCCGTTTCCATGAAGAAGAAGCCAAAATCATTGCTGATGCTGGCGTGCCCGGTGCGGTTACGATTGCCACCAATATGGCTGGCCGTGGAACCGATATTCAACTTGGCGGCAATCTGGAAATGCGGCTTGCCAGCCTTGAAGCCGAAGGCAAACCAGTTACCGAAGCGGTTACGACCAAGATTGCTGCTGAAATTGAAGCGGCCAAAGCCACCGCGCTTGCCGCTGGCGGGCTATATGTTATTTGTACCGAACGCCATGAATCGCGCCGGATCGATAATCAGCTTCGTGGCCGGACAGGGCGCCAGGGTGATCCTGGCGCGTCAAAATTCTTCTTGTCACTCCAAGATGATCTGATGCGTATTTTCGGCTCGGAAAAGCTGGAAAGCATGCTGTTAAAGCTTGGTCTTGAAGAAGGCGAGGCCATTATGCATCCATGGATTAACAAGGCTGTTGAAAAAGCCCAATCCAAGGTCGAGGCACGCAATTTCGAGATTCGCAAGCAATTGCTGAAATATGATGACGTGATGAATGACCAGCGCCGGGTGATTTTTGACCAGCGCAAGGAAATCATGCGCGCCGACGATGTTCATGACACGGTTGTCGATATGCGCCATGAAGCCGCTGCCTTGATTGTCGAACGGTCAATTCCCGCTGGCACGTATCATGATGCATGGGATTCAGAAACGCTTGATGCCGATGCCCGCCGCGTCTTGGGGGTCGAGGCACCGATTGCCGATTGGTTTGCCGAAGATGGCATTGCCGAACCGGAAATCGAAGCCCGGTTGATTGACGCTGCCGATCGTCATATGGCCGAAAAAGCCGTCCGGCTTGGGCCTGATATCATGCGGATGGCAGAAAAGAATTTGCTTTTGCAGGTGCTTGATCAGCAATGGAAAGAACATTTATTGACCCTTGATCAATTGCGTCAGGGAATCACGCTTCGGGCCTATGGGCAAAAAGACCCTTTGAATGAATATAAGCGCGAAGCCTTTTTGATGTTTGAAACGATGCTTGCCAATATGCGCGAAACCACAAGCATGGTTCTCTCGCATGTCGAGATCCGCCAGCCCGATGAAGACGGCGCGCCACCAGCCGCACCAGCCGAGGCATCTGCCAATGCGAAAGTGTCGCGAAATGCCCCTTGCCCATGCGGATCAGGCAAGAAGTTCAAACATTGCCATGGCGCGCTTTAGCGCTTCCATATCGCTGGTTTCGGGGCTTGTGGTCTCTCTCAATGCCTCTTATCTAAAAGATAGATAGAGTTTGGTGAGGCGGAACAGATGATCAAATATCAATTGATCTGCGATTTGACACATGAATTTGAAGGCTGGTTTCAAACTGGCGCTGCTTTTGATGCGCAGAATGAAGCAGGGCTAATCACCTGTCCGGTTTGTGACAGCGTCAAGGTGCGCCGCGCCCTAATGACGCCCAATCTGGCCAGCCCAAAACGTCGCCGTGATGATGTGCGTCGCTTGCCAATGGCTGAAGCTGGCCATCAGGCTCATCATCAGGCGGGCACCAACGCGCCATCTTCTCAAGCCGCATCTGGCCAAACCGCATCGGCGCATGTTGCCGCATCCAAGCCCGACCCATCCAAGCCCGCATCAGCACAGGCCACCCCATCACAGGCCGCGCTTGGTGAGGCGATTGCGCAGCTTCGCCAATTGCAGCGCAAGGTAAAGTCTGAATGTCGGGATGCCGGGACCGATTTTGCAACCGAAGTTCGCAAAATGCATTATGGCGACAGCGAACCTGAGAATATTTATGGTCATTCAAGCGCTGAAGAACGCGAGTCACTTGCTGATGAAGGCATTGATATCGTGACTTTGCCGTGGTTGCCGCCTGAACATTAAACCAGGTGATTAGCGCCTTGGCCTTTGCCCTATCGAAAGCCGCCACTCGCCGCATAATTGATCGCCAGTGACCCGATTGGCATAAAGCCGCCGCCCGGACAGGGCGCAAAACCGGTCATATCATCAAGAACAATCCCCGCTGCGGCAAATTCGGCGCGTAATTCGGCTGGCCGCACGAATTTACGCGGGTCATGTGTGCCAGCAGGCACAAGCCGAACAATATATTCAAGCGCGAATTTGGCAAAAACCAGCGCTGGCAAGCTGCGGTTAATCGTGGTGATCACAACAACGCCATTTGGTGCCAGCATCGTGGCAATCGCCTTGACGAAAAGGGGGCGGTCGGCAACATGTTCGATCACTTCAGAGGCATAGATCACATCGAATTTGGCACCGCTTGCGGCTAGATCTTCGGCTGTGATCACCTGATAATCAATCGCCAGCTGCATCGATTCAGCATGTATTTTGGCTGCGCTGATCGCCGGTGCGGTAACGTCAATGCCGGTTACTTCTGCGCCAAGCCGCGCCATTGGTTCGGCAAGCAAGCCACCGCCACAGCCAATATCGAGTATTTTCAATCCAGCCAATGATGGTTTTGCGCCTGTTTTTATTGGAAAAAACCGGCCTATTGATTGCAAAATATAGTCAATCCGGACGGGGGTAAAAGCATGCAAAGGTGCCATTGGCCCTTTTTGATCCCACCATTGGTCGGATAGGGCGGCAAAATTATCGATCTCTGTTTGATCGGCTGTTGTCATCATAGGCTTGCCCCGGCGGCTGGTAATCGTTATAGCTGCGTGAAATTAGATTTACTGGAAAACAGCATACAGCAAATGGCACGGATTGTTCAAAAATTTGGCGGCACCTCGGTGGCCGATCTTGATCGCATACGCAATGTGGCGCAGCGGGTAAAAACCGAAGTTGACGCTGGCCATGAGGTTGCGGTTGTTGTCTCGGCAATGTCGGGGACAACAAATCAGCTTGTCTCGTGGGCATCGGAGATTGGCCCGCTTCATGATGCGCGCGAATATGATACGATTGTCGCGACTGGCGAACAGGTGACGGTTGGCTTGCTGGCGATTGCTTTGCAAAATATCGGCATTGATGCGCGGTCATGGCTTGGCTGGCAGATTCCCATCCGGTCAGATAATGTTCATGGCGCGGCGCGGATTGACTCGATTGACGGGTCGGCTATCCGCGAGCGCATGAAAACCGGACAGGTTGCTGTCATTGCCGGTTTTCAGGGCATTGGCCCCGATGGCCGGATTAGCACACTTGGCCGTGGCGGCTCGGATACATCGGCCGTTGCGATTGCCGCCGCGCTCGAAGCTGACCGGTGCGATATCTATACTGATGTTGATGGGGTTTATACTACCGATCCGCGAATCGCACCAAAAGCAACCAAATTAACGCGAATCACCTTCGAGGAAATGCTGGAAATGGCATCATCAGGTGCCAAGGTTTTGCAAACAAGATCAGTCGCCATGGCGATGCGCCATAATGTTAATCTGCAGGTGCGCTCAAGTTTCAATGATGCACCAGGCACTTTAGTCGTGAATGAGGATTCAGTCGTGGAACAAGAAACCATTAGCGGGATTGCCTATAGCCCTGACGAGGCCAAAATTACCATCGTTGGCTTGCCTGATCAGCCGGGTGTTGCTGCCAGTGTTTTCGGCGCCTTGGCAGATAATCATGTCAATGTAGATATGATTGTGCAAAGCGCCTCAAGCGCTGTTAAGAAAACCGATATCAGCTTTTCGGTCAGCCGTGGCGATCTTGATAAAGCCGTTGACATTATTAATAAAATCAAAGATCAGCTAAAATTTGAGTCGGTTGACGCCGCGCCAAATGTTGCCAAAATTTCAGTCGTGGGAATGGCGATGCGGACCCAGCCCGGTGTTGCCAAGACGATGTTTGAAACATTGGCGGCCAAGGGCGTAAATTTGCATGTGATTTCAACATCCGAAATCAAGATTTCGGTTCTGATTGATGCTGAATATACCGAGTTAGCGGTTCGCAGCCTGCATACCGCCTATGGATTGGATGACGAAGCTTAATATCGCAACGATAGCTATAGATACTTGCTAAACAAGGCAGGATCTGCGACATAAAGGGATAACAGCCAATGTTATCAGCTATATGGTCGAAGGTTGTTCGTTTAAAAACTTAAAGTTTTATTTGCAATCTTCACAGTTTTCTGGTGCTTTTGTGTAGATAGGCGATGAATGGAGACCGATTTTTGGTGCGCGTTCAAGATAAAGATATCCAACCTGTGGTTGCCGACGACAGTTTCGAACAAATTGGTTCGACGCTGAAACAAGCGCGTCGGGCTCAAGGTTTGAAAATCAGCGACGTATCACAGCAGCTCCGCATCTCAGTTGATTATCTGTCAAAGTTGGAGATGGGCGCATTTGATCAATTGCCAGCGCCAGCCTATGTCACAGGGTTTTTGCGAAGCTATGGCCAGTGTGTTGCGCTTGATCCAACAACACTTGTGGCGCGCTATAATGATTTGACCACCAAAGCGGCAACCATGCCAACCTATAAAATTCCGGTGGGCGCACGCCCGCCACAGCGATCGGCACCAGCCATTGCTTCAATGCTGGTTGTTTGTGCTGGCATTGCTTACGGCGGTTGGTACTGGGTAATTGGCGGCGATGTGAATGATCAGATGGCGATGGTGCCAAGCGAGATCGCGGAAACCCTGTCAATTCCTGCCGCGATGCAAGACACGCTTATCGATCAGCGCGCAACGTCGGCCATACCGAATGATGATCAGGCGCAAAGCCAAGATCTGACGGTGCCTGTACAGCCCGAAAAAGTCATTGCCGCGAAGGCCGTAATACCAACCCCAACCGTGGCAACAGATGATCAGGTGGCCATGACCAAAACCGGCACCACCGAAACTGTCATGACCAAAACCGGCATCACCAAAACCGGCATCACCGAAACTGGCACGGCAAACACGATCACGGCTGAGGCACCAGCCGGTGCCACATTAACAAAACCCGTCGAAACGGCAGCGGCGATTGTCGCACCACGCGAACCAGCCGCGCCGCCAGCCGATGTGGATAGCCCCGTTCTATCAGGCGATCTTGCCGAAACACAGGTAATTACCCCGGCATCGCAAGATGGCGAAACGCGGGCGACTGGCAATAGCGCCATTGCCAATCTTCGTGATCCGGCGCAGGAAATCACCATCCGTGCGGTTGCCGCAAGCTGGGTTGAAATTGTGCGTGATAATGGTGAAGAAGTGATGGCAAAATTGATGCAGGCTGGTGACAGCTATGTTGTCGAAGGCAATACGCGGCTTTATCTCAGCACTGGTAATGCTGGTGGGCTGGAAATTGTCATCGGAAGCGATGACCCGCGTCCAATTGGTGAAACTGGTCAGATTGTTCGCGATCTGCCGCTCGTTACCGATAAATTACGGCAAACGCTCTAGCTGTTATCCCAGCTCGATTTTTCTCTGTCTCGATATGATTGTTTCCAAATATGTGGGGTGCAGTCCCGATTTTGGCTTGTTCGCAATGATGTTGCGGTTTTTCATTGGGGCCATGCCTATTTGCGCGGCGATTGTGAGGCAAACTCTATAACTTGCCAGCCATCGTGGAAATTGCGCGCAACAGCTCATCTGAACAAAGTGACGCATTGATCTGGCGCTTGCCCGCCGAACAGGGTATAGAATGGGGCAAATTCAACAGGCGTGCGCCGCGCCATTATTTGGAGTGCAAAAGTGTCAAACGCTTATCGGGCTTATCGAACAATCGAGCGCCGTCGCTGTCGTCAGGTGATGGTCGGATCAGTTCCGGTTGGCGGCGATGCGCCAATTTCGGTGCAAACCATGACCAACAGCCTGACAAGTGATATTGACAGCACCTTGGCGCAAATCAATGCGGCGGCGGCGGCGGGTGCTGATATTGTGCGGGTGTCCTGCCCTGATGAAGACAGCACCGCGGCGCTGAAAACCATTTGTGCGCAAAGTCCGGTTCCGATTGTTGCCGATATCCATTTCCATTATCGCCGCGCCATCGAGGCAGCCAAGGCCGGTGCCGCCTGTTTGCGGATCAATCCTGGCAATATTGGCAATGCGGCGCGGGTGCGCGAGGTGGTGCAGGCGGCGCGCGATCATGGATGTTCGATGCGGATTGGCGTGAATGCGGGATCGCTGGAAAAGCATCTTCTTGAAAAATATGCCGAGCCGTGCCCGGAAGCGCTTGTTGAATCGGCCTTGGAACATGCCAAGATTTTGCAGGATAATGATTTTCACGAATTCAAAATTTCAGTCAAAGCATCCGATGTGTTTCTGGCGGTCGCTGCCTATCAACAGCTTGCTGATGTGATCGACTGCCCGCTGCATATTGGCATCACCGAGGCCGGTGGGCTGCGAGCAGGTACGATCAAATCGGCGATTGGCCTTGGCAATCTGCTGTGGGCCGGTATTGGCGATACGGTAAGAGTGTCGTTATCGGCAGACCCGACCGAAGAAGTGAAAGCCGGTTATGAAATGCTGAAATCACTTGGGCTTCGCCGCCGCGGTGTGACGGTTATTTCTTGTCCATCTTGCGCACGCCAGCAATTTGACGTCATCAAAACCGTGCAAATCATCGAAGATCGGCTAGAGCATATTGATATGCCAATCACTGTTTCGATCATTGGCTGTGTTGTGAACGGGCCGGGTGAGGCGCGTGAAACCGATATCGGGCTTACTGGTGGCGGCAAAGGCACCCATCAGATTTACCTGTCAGGTATGGCTGATCATCGTCTGTCAAATGGTGATATTGTTGAACATGTGGTTGATCTTGTTGAAACCCGTGTTGCCGAATTAAAAGCCGCCGAAGCGGCATCAACACAAACTTAAAAAGCAGATTAAAGCCCATGTCACGACTTCAACCTGCCCGCGGTACCGCTGATCTTCTTCCCGATAGCATGGCCAAACATCGTTTGGTGATTGACGCCGCGCGCACGGCATCGGCGCGCTATGGATTTCAGGAAATGGCAACGCCGATTTTTGAATTTTCCGAGGTGTTTTCACGCCCGCTTGGCGAAAGCAGCGATATCGTTACCAAAGAAAATTACAGCTTTGCCGATCGTGGTGGCGAAATCTTGACCTTGCGGCCGGAAAATACCGCTGGTGTTGTGCGGGCAATGATTTCGGGCGGGCTGACGCAAAGCCTGCCGTTGAAATATTTCTATGCAGGGCCGATGTTCCGCTATGAGCGTCCGCAAAAAGGCCGGATGCGCCAGTTTCATCAGGTAGGCATTGAATATCTTGGTCCAGATGATTCGCTTGCCGATGCTGAAATCATTGCTTGTGGTGCGCGGTTTCTGGCGTCGCTTGGCGTTCTTGATGATTGTGAACTTCATCTTAATTCGCTTGGTGACAGCGACAGTCGGGCGGCTTATCGGGCGGCCTTGATTGCCTATTTGGAAACATTTGCCGATCAATTATCGGATGACAGCAAAACCCGCCTTGCGGTAAATCCGCTTCGCATTCTGGATTCAAAAGATGCTGGCGACCGCGCGATCTTGCAAGATGCCCCGCGATTACAAGATTATCTGAATGATGTGTCAAAGGCGCATTTTGCCGATTTGACAGCCGCGCTTGATAGCGCGGGCGTGGCGTGGGTTTTTGATCCGCTATTGGTTCGTGGGCTTGATTATTATTGTCATACGGCTTTTGAATTTGTCACCACATCGCTTGGCGCACAAGGAACGGTTCTTGGCGGCGGGCGTTATGACGGGCTTGCTGAAATGCTTGGCGGGCCAAAAGTGGCTGGTGTTGGCTGGGCGGCTGGTGTCGAACGGCTTGCCATGCTTGTTGAAACCGCCTCGGTAAATAATCCCAAAGTGGCGATTTTGACGGCTGATGATGGCGCGCGCCAAGCGGCGTTTCGTCTTGCCGAACAGCTTCGCGATGCGGGGATTGATATTGATCTGCCAACAAGCGGCGCGATGGGTAAAAAATTGAAAAAGGCCGATAAGGCCGGTATTTTAACTGCGGTGATTATGGGAAGTGATGAACTTGCCAAAAACACCGTCCAGCTGCGCAATCTACGCGATGGAAGCCAGCAGGAATTGCCACTTGATCCGGACGATTGCAGCGGCCTTGCGGCGGCGATTGCCGAAAGCCTTCTCGCCCCATAGCGAACGGTCGTTTGCGGTTGGCAGCCGCGCCGTTTGACCTGCCAAATTTAGAGTGATTGAAACAAGACCAAAAAGGAGTTTTGGCATGAGCCTCGACTCATCAATGGATAAAGTACTTGAACGCCGCCGTGAAGTCGAAGACCGGCTGTCGGATTCGGCCAATATGAGCAATAGCGATCTTGCGCAATTTTCGCGCGAACTATCTGATCTTCGTCCGGTTTGCGAACAGATTGAGCTGGTTCGCCGGATTGAAGCCGAGCTTGCTGATGCGCTTGTCATGGTTGGTGAAGCGGGTGATGATCCGGACATGCTGGAAATGGCGCAGGCCGAGGCCGATCTGCTTAAAGAACAGCTTCCCGATGCCCAAGCCGCCTTGCAGCTTTTACTATTGCCAAAAGACAAGGATGATTCGCGAAACGCCATTCTTGAGGTGCGCGCCGGAACGGGTGGTGACGAAGCAGCGCTTTTTGCTGCAAATCTATTTTCGATGTATCAGCGCTTTGCTGCAAAACATGGCTGGAAATTTGAAGTGATGGAAGTGTCGGAAACCGGCATTGGTGGCTATAAGGAAGCCACGGCAACAATTTCGGGTCAGGATGTTTTTGCGCGGTTGAAATTTGAATCGGGCGTGCATCGGGTGCAGCGTGTTCCCGAAACCGAAGCTGGCGGGCGTATTCACACATCCGCCGCAACCGTTGCCGTGCTTCCCGAAGCTGAAGATGTCGATATTCAGATTGAAGAATCCGATCTTCGGATCGACCTGTTTCGCGCATCGGGGCCGGGTGGCCAATCGGTCAATACAACTGACTCGGCGGTTCGCATCACGCATTTGCCAACCGGCATCGTTGTCAGCCAGCAAGATGAAAAATCACAACATAAGAACCGTGCCAAAGCGATGAAGATATTGCGCGCGCGGATTTATGATGCTGAACGGGCGCGGGTTGAGGCTGAGCGCGCTGCTGAACGCAAAGGACAGGTTGGGTCGGGTGACCGGTCTGAACGAATCCGCACCTATAATTTCCCGCAAGGCCGTGTTACCGATCACCGAATCAATTTCACGCTTTACAAGCTCGACCGTGTCATTGCTGGCGAGGCGCTTGACGAGGTGGTCGACGCGCTGGTGTCAGAAGATCAGGCACGGCGGCTTGCCGAAGGGATGTGATGGTGACGCCGGTTGATCACAAAAAAACCGATCCGCCAGCACAACAAGACGCCAGCACCATTCTTTATGGTCTCGAGCAGACCCTTGCCGTGGCCGGAATTGCCAGTGCCAAGACCGATGCGCGTTGTCTTCTTGGCATGGCCTTGGGACGTGATGACGCTGTTTTGCCTCATGAAGATATCGCGCCAATGGATCAGGTTTGTGCTGACCGGCTGGCCGCGATGGTGGCACGCCGCCTTGAGGGCGAACCAATCAGCCGCATTCGCGGTTGGCGTGAATTTTGGTCACTTCGCTTTGCCGTATCGCCAGCAACGCTTGATCCGCGCCCCGATTCAGAAACATTGATTGAAGCGGCTGTAGGATGGGCATCACGTAACGCGGTCAAGGATCGACCTTTGCGCTTGCTTGATCTTGGCACGGGAAGCGGCTGTTTGCTTTTGGCGTTATTATCTGAATTGCCGAAGGCGCAAGGTATTGGCATTGATATTAATCCCGATGCGCTGGCCACGGCTAGGCGCAATGCGGCTAGCCTCGGTCTTGGTGATCGCGCCGCATTTGCCGAACATAGCTTTACCGATGATTTAGGGGCGCTTGGCAATTTTGACGTGATCTTGTCAAACCCGCCCTATATCCCGACTGACGAAATTGATGGGCTTGCGGTGGATGTGAAATCTTTTGATCCGGCCTTGGCGCTTGATGGCGGGGCTGATGGCATGGCCTGCTGGACGCAACTTTTGCCACGACTTGCGGCGGTGCTTGCGGTGGATGGTATGGCTTTTGTTGAAATCGGACGCGGGCAGGAAAATGCCGTCACCGCTGCGGCGGAAAAAGTGAATTTACAGCTTTGCGACAGTCATTGTGATCTTGCTGGCATTACGCGCTGTCTCGCATTTTCAATTAAAATGTGAAATGGGTGATATTTTCCTTGATATTAATATGAAGCCAACGCTATGGTATCGCCAATCGCGGCGGGGTGATTTTGGTCACCGATACGCCAGCGCCTTTCCTAACGAAATGGGATCGCTTGCACCGGCTTTATGTCGAGCTGTCGTTAATAGACTAACCGCAACCGAAATGACTTTGATTAAATTTATCGATAACCGTTTTTAATAGCGAATGTGGTATCAAACCCAATGAGACAACCTCAAAACGCCAAACGCGGCCGTGGTCGTGGCCGTCGTGGAAATACGAGTGGCAATCATAATCATGTGCCGAACCGCAACACATCCTATGAGTCAAATGGCCCTGATGTGAAATTGCGGGGCAATGCCCAACAGCTTCATGAAAAATATATGGCGCTTGCGCATGATGCGGCGACATCGGGTGAACGGATTTCGGCTGAGGCCTATACGCAATTTGCCGATCATTATTTTCGGCTTCATCAGGCGGCTGTTGGCGTTGCCGAAACCAAACGCCAGCAAGAACAGGCCAATGCCGTAGCTGATGATGACGCCGCTTCAGGCGATTCTCGGCGTGAGCCGGAACCTGCCGCCGAAAATGGTGAGGCTGGTTTGCAAGCTGATGAGAATACCAATCGAGGATCAGCGCAGGCCAATGGCGGGGATGGTGCCGCTGAGTCAGGCGATGCCGCCCCGAAAAAGCGGCGTAACCCCCGCAATGGCGCTGCCAAAAATGGGGCTGCCAAAAATGGTGCCGCTAATAATGGTGCCGCCAATAATGGTGCAGAAGATCGCACAAACCTGTCTCCGGCGCAGCTTGCCGAAGCGGTTCAGGGTGATCAAGATGGTGATCAACCTTCCTAATAGATGCGTCTTTGCTTGGCCTGCAGCACCGGAAATGCGGTTAAAAACCTGCGACCCTCATGGAAATCGAGTGGCATTCGGCATGATTTAGGCTGGCTGGAATCTATCGCCAAGCCGAATGATGCCGCCATTGATTACTTCGGCAAAAATGCCAAGATTGCTATGGCCGAAATGGGCTTTCATAAAGCGCACATAATCGTCTGGATTACGTTTGGCCGTTGCCGGGTCAACATTGATTGCGGCGCAGCGGCCAACGGGTTCTTTGACCAATAGCAGCGCATCACCACAGCGTAATGTTTTGCCAATCAAGCCCTCTTCGGCAAAGGGCGCGCCGCCATCAATAATGATGTTGATCCGAAACCGGCGGCTGTCGGGCTTTGTGTTGGTCGCTTGGGCAAAAGCGTCAAGCGAGGCCTGGCTGGCAATGCTGATCAGCGCTGTTGATTGGTCACTATAGGCCTGATGTTTCATCGTCATCAAACGCGGCTTTCCGCGAAGCTTGCTGCCAAGCAAGGTGAAAAAGAAATCTTCAAAACGCTGGCAATCGGCTGGCTCTGCCGGATCAATGCTTAAGCATGTTACACCATGATGCAGCAATTCTAATTTGGGATTAGCGGCATCATCATAGCGGCAGCTATATTCGGCCAATAAATCATGTGACATTAATTGCAGGAAATGCGCTTTGCGAAACCATGTTCCATCGCTGGCAGTGGCGGTTTTTTCGTCCCCAATCGAAATTGCAAATTGCCGGTCATTGGGAAAATAGCTACCTTGCTGCAGTTTGGCCAAAGGCATTTGGTTGCCGCCAAACCCCTTGACCGGATATTGCCAAAGCTGATGAATTTGCATGGATATGTTCCCCTGAACCATGTTTATGCCGCGTTATGACAGTGACGCTAGCCAGCGTTAATGGCCGAATACCAGCCAAAATGCACAATATCGCTGGCTTGATATGGATTTAGCGCCAGCGATATGTGGTTATTGTGTGTTTTTGATTGTCACGTCACCGGCAAAGCGGATGGTGCCGTGCGACAAAACTTCTTGATCAATGGCGGCGACGGTTTTTCGAAAGGCTGGCAAATGCTGATCATCGATCCGCTCGCCGGTTGGCAAGCGAACGGTCATGGGGTTTACCTGCCGGTTATTGACCATCACTTCATAATGAAGATGCGCGCCGGTTGATCTGCCGGTTGATCCGACATATCCGATGATTTCACCTTGTTTCACCCGTGATCCTGGGCGGATATTTGGCGCAATGCGTGACATATGGGCATAGGCCGTATCATAAGTGGCATTATGCCTGATTCGGATATAGCGGCCAAAACTGCCTTTCCAGCCGGCCTCGCGAATCACGCCCGATCCAGCGGCGATGATTGGCGTGCCGCGTGGCGCTGCGAAATCAACACCTTTATGCATGGCATTAAAGCCGCTAACCGGATGTTTGCGATGGCCGAAAGAAGATGAAAGCCGCGCCCCGGAAATCGGCGTGCGGATAAGGGTCCGTGCAGCTGAATTGCCATTTTCATCATACCAGCCAATGGCATCCTTATCGCCATCATAGCGGAAAAATCCCAATTGCTCGTCAGATAAGACAAGCCCGGCATAATGCAGCTTGCCACCAACGATTTTACCGTCAATGCTGTCGCGTTCGGTTTCATACAGAAGCTCGAATCGGTCACCGGTTCGAATCTCGCGCTGGAAATCGACTGAAAAGCCCATGACACGGATATAATCATTAAAGGCGCTTTCGCTGATTCCAGCGGCCATTGCGGCCCGGTAGATAGAATCGTCAATTGTGCCTTGGAGAAAATTCATATAGCGATCGGTCGGCCGAAGCGCGGTGAGCGCCAGCCAGCCACTTTCCGGATGCTGAATCACATAAATGTCGCGTCCGGGCTTGGTCGAAAAGCGAAATCCTTGCGATGCAACCTGGAATTTGGTGCCAATTTGCAGGCGGCGAAGGTTCGCTTTACCCGAAACAGCGTCGATTGCTTTGGCGATTGCTGCCGAATCATATCCGGCGCGGCGCAAAAGCGCGCCAATGCCTTCGCCATTGCGAAGCTTTAATTCGGTTTCGGCACCGCTTTCCAATCCGGTTTGTGCCCGAATCATCTCGCTAATCATCTTGGTTGATTTTGGAAGAACATCAATCAGCGCCGGTTTTGACACTGGCGGGATGATCGAAACAGGGATTGCCGGATAGGCAAGCGCCGGATCTGGACGGCTTGTTGGCAAGGCTGGTGCGGTTTGAAAAACAGGTTCCATCGGCGCAAAAGCGACATGAAGCGATTTGACTGATTCGCGCGCTGCGCCTGTTTCTGCCTTCGTGGTGACCGATTGACCAACGAAAAGGCAGGTCAGCGCAATTGACATCACAGCCCGATAAGACCGTCTTTGAAATGCGTTTTTGGTTATGCAGTTTACTCGCATCTTCACGTCCCCATTTGGCCCGCAAGCCGCTTAAATGCAGCCTTTACATGCCGCAGCTTTTACGAGAAGTCAATCATTTCGATTAAATTCATATAGTTAATTTGTTTATGAATCAGTCGATTAGGAAATTTCTATGAAGTGGTTTCGTTACTTGATCATGATTCCAAATTCACCTTCGGCAAAAACTGCCGGCTTTGCTTTATTGACGGCTTAAATCGGTACGTTATTACCAGGGCGGCGTTGGTGGCCTGTGAAGAAAAGCAGTAAAAATCGGTATTTATCCTTTTGGCGTGTATCTTTTGCCTGTTCATCATGGAACAGACCTGCTATATAAATTGCGTGATCGGGAAACATTGTTGTAACCCTTTCAGAAAAGTCGTTCCGCGCTGGTTATTTCTTATATTTAGCGCGCTATAATGCGGTTTTCTGAAAAAAGATCACAAATACCGATTTTAGGGCTAGACAGTCTGCTTTTGCAGGCTTATAACCCGCCTCCGTTGCCCAGAAATGGGAAACGGATTTGGCCCCAAGGCTTGTTGCTGGGAGGGCTGAAAAATAAAGTCACTAAAAAGAGATTTTAGGGCTAGACAGTCTGCTCAGGCAGGCCTATAACCCGCCTCCGTTGCCTCGGATGAGGGACGGGAACTGAACCAAGGGCTTGGCCCAAACG
>Ga0222719_10000693_pt1 | contig 33611 bp, 46 predicted proteins | sample C33_34DmetaG_FD_165039 | JGI IMG/M metagenome (GOLD analysis project Ga0222719, IMG submission 165039) | Estuarine water microbial communities from San Francisco Bay, California, United States - C33_34D | ecosystem: Environmental > Aquatic > Marine > Unclassified | place: USA: California... | reverse complement strand
TCTGATGTTTCTACAGTATCTGGAATCTCAGCAAACACTACTACAGTTGCAGGTATCTCTGCCAATGTTACAACAGTAGCTGGTATTAGTTCAGATGTAAGTACAGTAGCAGGTATTAGTGCTAATGTTACAACTGTTGCAGGTGATACAACAAACATAGCAACAGTAGCTGGTAATACAACTAACATTAATACTGTCGCTACAAACATTACAGATGTAAATACATTTGCTAATAAATATAGGATTTCTGCTACTGACCCAACAACTTCCCTAGATATTGGTGATTTATACTACGATACTACTAATGACATTATGAAAGTATATGGTAGTTCTGGGTGGCAAAATGCTGGTTCATCAGTTAATGGTACATCTGCAAGATTCCAATACTCTGTAAGTTCTTCAACAACAACTATTACTGGAACAGACGACAATGGAAACACTTTATTATATGATGCAGGTTATGTTGATGTATACCTCAATGGTATTAAGATGGTTAATGGAAGTGATGTTACTGTTACCTCTGGTTCTTCTGTGGTATTCGCTACTGCTATCGGTACATCTGGCACTGACACTGTTGATATTATTGCTTACGGTACTTTCAATGTTGCCGCTATTGATGCAACCTCGATAACAAGTGGTACACTAGGATATGCAAGAGGTGGTACAGGACTAGGTACTTTAGGTAGTGCTGATGAAGTATTACAAATGAATGCTGGTGGTACTGCACTAGAGTATGGCAAGGTAGATACAGCTAACATAGCTGATGATGCTGTAACTTCTGCAAAGATTGCTGACAATAATGTAGGTGCGGCAGAGTTAAATGTATCAGGCAATGGTACAAGTGGACAGGTATTAGCTAGTGATGGAGATGGAACATTTAGTTGGGCAGATTCTGCATCACCATTTGCTTACACTACAGTTAGTGGCACAACACCATCATTAGATGTAGGTACTTATAATTTCTTTCATCAAGGTGCGTTGTCAGGTAATACAACAGTTTCTTTTACTAATGTCCCAACTGAAGCAAAATGGAATTATAGTTTCCAAGGTTCTGTTCTTACCAGTTATGATATTTCTGGTGTTACTGGTAGTACGACAGATTTAGGCACTACTTGGAAAGCTGTTAATACTGGTAGTTTATATGATATTTTTGTAAAAGATGATGGTACTTCTTTTTATATAAATGAATATGGTGGGGCTACACCCGCTAATTGTGTTGTTCATCAGTTTGATATGACTACTCCTTATGTTTTGGGGACAGCAACTCATGTTAATACAAAAAGTTATGGTGGTAATCCAATTTACAACTATGGTGGTATTACTTTTTCTGATGATGGTAATCATTTTTATGCTATGGATGCTAATTCTAATGTTATTTATCAGCATGATATGACTACACCATGGGACATTAGCACTTCTTCTTATGCGTCTAAATCATTTTCTACATCAACTCAAACTGGCACTCTTGCAAGAGGTTTTTGTTTTGGTGATAGTGGCACAAAACTTTATGTTACAAGTTATAGCCCGGGAATTATATATCAATACAGTTTAAGTACAGCTTATGATATAAGCACAGCTTCTTATGCGAGTATATCTACTACTTTAGCTAATGCTGATGTATTTGATATACACTTGAGTAGTGATGGAACAAATTTTCTTTATACTTCTGGTAGTTCTGGGTCTGCAACTATATATGAAGCTACTCTTTCTACTCCTTTTAATATTAGCACACAGTCAGCTACGGCTCAATCGCTTTCAATGCCTGCATCTTCACAGAGCTTTGGTGTTGCTGGAGATGGCACGAAATTGTATATACTTGCTGGTTTTATAGGTTCAAGTGCTACTAACGCATACGAATATACAATTGGTACTTTCCCAACAATAACTCTACCATCATCTGTTCAAAACACTACTACACAAGCAATAGATGCTGGTAGTCGTTTTACTTACGAGTTTTATACAGGTGATGGGGGAACAAACATTTACATTTCAAATGAAAATAAAGCAGGTTAATTATGATGATATTAAATATATTAGATGAAGGCACAGAGTACACTTCTAACAATACCATTGTTCCAAGACAATATAGGAATCAACTACTAGCTGAAACTGATTGGGCGGCAGGCAGTGATGTAACTATGTCTGATGCTATGAGAACATATCGTCAAGCATTAAGAGATATACCACAGCAATCAGACTTCCCTAATAGATTCACCATACCGAATAAACCAGAATAGGAGCAACACATGACTAAAGCAAGAGATATAGCAGATGGTGTAGATACAGCCGATATAGCTGATGGTGCTATTAGTGCTAATAAGCTGAACGTTAGTGGCACTGGTACTGCTGGGCAAGTGTTGCAATCAGATGGTGATGGTTCATTTACTTGGGTAGATACTGCTGACCCATTCACACCTACAACAGTAAGTGGTACTACTCCTAGCTTAAATGTAGGTTCTTACAATTTCTTTTCTCAAGGTACACTAACTGGTAATACCACTGTGTCTTTTTCTAATGTACCAACAAGTAAAAGGTTTGCTTATGACTTTGTAGTAGGTGGGACAACCCCTTCTAATCTATATAGCGTAGCAACTTTAGAGCAAACATTTACTTTGCCTACTGCAAGTCCTGCGATAAATTACTCTTATAACCTTGCAATAGATTTTGCTGGTGCTGGACAATATTTGTATATCTTGTATTCTCCTAATGGTGCAGTAAACAATGGCACTATAGCACAATACACCTTGAGTACTCCTTATGATATATCAACTGCAGGATATACTGGCAGTCTACAAATCTTTGGTAGTGGGGGATTAGGTACTTTTGTTAATTACAATGGGCAGCCAACAGGTTTATCTGTTAAAGAAGATGGTTCGCTTTTAAGAATGTTTGCTATATATAGTGGTAGTAATCAAATTGCTGGTAATCTAAGCTTTGGAACTCCTTATGCTGTTAGTTCACTTAGTGTGTCTGGTGGTGCTTGGGGTGGTCTACCAACTGGCATAGTTGATATTGCTACTAGTCCAGATGGTGTTTACACTTATAATTTACTTAGCAATAGAACTGTCCAAGTTATGTCTGGTTCTTGGAATTATCATGGTGGTGTTAATTCTTCTTTAACTAGCTCAACACTTACCCCTACTAGTCCTAAAGGTATTGCTATGAACACCAGTGGAACAAAAGGAGCTATAGTGGATAGTAGTAGTAATACATTATATTATTATACATTATCTACAGCACATGATTGGAGTACAGCAACAGAAGATGGTTCTATTTCAGGTGTAACTAATATTGCAGGTCTAACATCAACAGAGAATATGACAAGGCTTTATACTATTTCTGCCGCTAATACAATAGCAGAGTACGATATATATGAATTTAAACCTTACAGTGTAACACTACCAGCTTCTGTGCAAAATTCAGACTACTATCCAAATACACCACAAAACTCACTTTCCTCTAGCGGAGATAGATATCTATTTGAATTTGTTACTACTGATGGTGGGACAAATGTTTGGAAAGTGGGTTCAACAAAATATGATGATAACTAATAGGAGTAACAATGTTCAACATAATTAAAGAAGAAGAAATAGAAGGATTTAAATATGCAGTGTGGGAAGATTTCCACCCATTTGATATATTTCCAAAGATAAAATAATGCCAGATACAGAGATAACATTAGCAGTGATAAGCAACAAGATAGATAATCTTACAGAGAAAGTCTGCGAGAATCAAAAGCAGATTGATGATCTTAAAGAACAAGTCAACATGGGCAGAGGTGCTGTCAAGGTTATCTTTGTACTTGGTGCTATTGTTAGTGCTGTCTATACTGGCATAAGAATGTTAATGTCATGATACCTTTTCTAAGTTTATTATCCAATCCAATTACTAAGCTAGTAGCTGACAAGGTTATTGGTGGTGCTAAACATGCACTAGAAAAGAAAGCTATGATAAGAGAAGCAGAGGTGGAAGCTATCAAGCAGACAGACTTTGCTAAGATAAAGAAAGAAGAAGCTATTGCTAAGGCACAACAAGCTGTACTAAAAGAACAAGTCAAGGCTAGTCAGAAGTCTTGGAAGGATGAGTACTTAACTGTAGTATTTACTTGCATACTGGTAGCACACTTCGTACCACAAACACAAGTACACATGACCAGGGGATGGGAGTTACTAGGCTCTGCACCTACAGAGTTCTGGTATATTATACTTACCATTGTTGCTGGTTCATTTGGTGTATCAACCCTTACTAAGTGGAAAAAATAATGTTGCATATGATGGAAGGAATGTTGAAGCTATTTGTTTCAACAATACTAATTGTTTTACTTGGTACAATCCTTGTCTATGCTAACACTAATACAAATGTATCTGGTGATAACACATTAATATCTGGTGGTTATACAACTAACTCTACAACTACTTATCAATCTGGTTCAAGCAGTAACACTACTAGTAGTAGTACTACCAACAATACATCTAACATCAAAAGCTTTCCCCCAACATCCAGTGCGCCCCCTGCACAATCAGGATTTGATGTCTGCAACATAGGAACATCATTTGGTATGCAATCATCTATCATAGGATTAAGTTCCTCAACCAATCAACCAGATTTGACGTGTGAACGGATTAAGCTATCTAGGGAGTTGGCACAGGTACACAATATGCGTGTGGCAGGGATTGCCGTTTTATGTCAAGATCCAAGAGTATTTACAGCTATGGAAATGGCTGGTACTCCTTGCCCATTCGAGGGAAACATAGGAGATGAAGCAGAAAGATTGTGGCAGAAGTATGATATTCTTAGACCAGACTATGATGAGTATATCAAGAACAAGAAACTAAAAGAGAAGGTACAAGCCGAACAAGTTATGTACTTTAAAGGCAAATGAGATGTTGGGTACACTTATTCCTTATCTTGTTTGTGGTAATACTTGCAAGTGCAAAGACAAATGCAGAATCAACAAGTAATTTATTAGACAGTGATTTTACTAGCAATAATTGGTCAACGAATATACAAAGCTATCATGGAAGCGATACAATAGCTGGTGTTGATGGTCAGTATGTAGAGAACAAGATAACATTATCAGAACATATGAACTCTATGGATATAGAGAACGTATACCAATCAGATCTTACTGCTGATGTTTGGTTCTGGAATGATGAGAGTCAGTCAGTTACTATTAGTCAAACTATCACTGATAGTAATGGTAAGGAGTACAGCAACAATACTGTAGTGTCTGGTAGTTGTGCTACTAACTGTAGTTATTTTACAGCACCAACAAACAGTATACTTATAACAGATGTGGCAAGTGATTATGATATTGTTTCTAAGTTTAGTTTCTCTATACCTTCTCAGCCTAATTACCATTATGGAGCAGACCTCAGAAATCCCTCGCTTATATTATATTTTGAACCATTTAAAGTGGATGTAGAATCTACATCAGACATTGACTTGTGGGTAGATAGCTTTGAGATGGAATACTTAGATGAGTTTGATGATACAGAGTTTTCTTTCAGTGATACCTTCACTGAAGAATTTACCATGCCTAATGATTATTATTTATTTGAGAATGATATGTATTTATACATGACACCAGAAGAAGAAGTTGTAGATACACCAACAGAAGATATAGCAACAGATGATGTGGAGGAGTTCATTGAGGAATTTATCGAAGAAGAAATCCCAGAGGAGATTAGTGAAGAGATGTTTATGGAAGAGCCTAAAGAAGATATTAATACAGATGAACCACAGACTGGGGCAGTCAAGATAATGTTAAGTGAGGTTATGACTGATGACCAGGTAAAGATAAGTGTGATGTTAAAGGACCAGCCATTGATGCAAGACGTCGCTTTCTATGAACCAATAAATATTTATGCAGACCAAATAACAATCTTTGATAACAGGCAAATCTATGGTAACATTACTTATGTTGCCAATGATCCACTAACCACATATTTAAATTTTAAAGAAGGGAATCAGGAGCAACAAAAAGAACTAAAGACTAAACTAAAGAGCATGACATGGAGAAACTAAAGAATAACCTAGGCTCTATCGTAGCCTTATTAGGTACTGTCTCAGCTATCGGTGCTGGGTTCGTTAAGTATGGTGAACTCACCACAACAATAGATGTTATGCAAGAAACAATTAATGAATTAAATGCCAGGCAGTATGTCATTAATGAAACAGTAGACCTGACAGAAACAAACAATAAGATAAATGTTAACTATGAATCTACACTTGATCGTATCAGTGATATTAAACAATCATTATCTGATAACAAAAACAATTTAGAGATAATAAAAACAAGATTAGATTTGATTGATAAACAGATAGAAGGTATTAAGAAAGATAACAAGAACCCATTAGCTAGATAGGAGACAATCATGCTAGAACAACTAAAAAAAATCGCACATAAATTGCCACTGAGCAGAGTTATAGACACTTGTGGATGTGGTTATTATAAAATCAAGAAACCTTTTCTATGGGCTTCTCTGCTCGTTCTAGGGCTATTTCTAATTTTAAGGTAGATTTATGGGAGATGAAACCAAACTTCCCTATATGTTTACTGTGTTAGAGTCAGAAGATGGTACGTTTAGCTGCAATATATTATGCCGAGGATTCCCAAGCTATGAAGATGCTGTTGCTTTTATCGAACTCTGGGATCAAATGGTCAATGATGAGAAGATAATCAGTTACGAACTGCATTAAAAAGAAAAGAGCCAGGAAGGGAATAACCTGACTCTTCTCATCACCATACAAAAATATTTTAATTTAATAAAACATCTTGACTCAAGTTATACCACTAACAATTCCCCCTTGTCAAATCTATTTGTAATATATTTTTTATCATGCTAGTATATTGTTAATAACATAGGAGGATGTTATGAAAAATAAATGTGTACTAGTAATAAGTGATTTACATATCCCTTACAACCATAAAGATAGCTTTGCTTTTCTCAAAGAAGTAAAGAAAGTATTTAAACCTGATAATGTAGTAAACATAGGCGATAGCATTGATAGTCATGCGTTATCCTTTCATGATTCATGTCCTGACTTACCAAGTGCTGGTCATGAATTAACAATGGCTAGAGAATACATAAAAGAGTTGGAGTCTGTATTCCCAGAAGTAACAGAAGTTCATAGTAATCATAGCTCATTAGTGTATAGAAGAGCCTTGAAATATGGTATGCCAAAGGAGCTAATAAGACCTTATGCAGATTTCTTGGGAACAAAGAAGTGGAAGTGGGTAGATGATCTTACTTTAACACTCAGCAATGGACAAAGATGTTTCTTCACTCATGGTAGAGGTGCAGACATATTAAAGGTTAGTCAGACACAAGCAATGAGTACAGTATCTGGACATTACCATACGAAGTTCCTAATTTCCTACTGGGCAAACAGTGATAATCTATTTTTTGGTATGCAGGTGGGTTGTCTCATAGACCAGAAGTCCTTAGCATTTGAGTACGCCAAGAACTTCTCGACTAGATTTATATTAGGTTGTGGAATTATTATTGATGGTATCCCACGCTTGTTGCCCATGGTATTGAACAACAAGGGGGATTGGATTGGTAAGGTAGTTTAATACTGCTGAAACTTTCTAAGAGTACCAGCTATTGTACCCCATGAATTAGCAAGATCTTTGAGCTTCTGATACTGCCCTATATTCTCTTGCTTGGTTTCTTTTATGAGAGCAGCCAGTCTTTTGAACTCTTCGTCTTTAGTTAATGTAGTAATATCTTCGTAGGTGCTAGTCTCGGTTAGTTCCTCAAACTTTCCTATCCATTTATTGATAGCCTCAATATCCTCTTTAGATATGTTAGGGTAATCATCAGCAACATCAGCGGCTTCACCAGTAATAGGATCTGTATATCCCCTAGCAGAATTATTCTCTTTAACTTTGCCACTCTTATCTGAACCCATGGTTGCTTTATTACCATCATCATCTTCAGTGGCTAGTCCATATATTGCACAAAGACTATATCTTTTTGCATAGGTAATGGCACTACCAACTGCATGACTATCATCAAACTTATTACCTTTAACAGATATAATACAACGAGATGTTAAGCATTGATCTGATTCTTTGTGGTATACATTTGTCCTAACAAATTGTGTTGTTACTACTTTATCTGCTAACACATGGGTTTCAAACTCCACCGATTGACTGAATGATAATCCATACTTAGCACCCTGATTGACTGCTTGTATTACCTCATCTAAGTTTGCATAGTCACTTTTAAAGAATGGATTTTTAGCATTCTTTTTTGCTGTTACATTGTCCTCTTGGAACTTAGACAATGCTTCAAATAGTTTATTAGTATTCTCTACCATTTTTGTATTCCTTCTTCTGAATTAAATTCTCTTGTTAATCTTGACTGTTGGTGTCTTACCTCTCTGTCAATAGCAGGTATTAAAAACTTACAATACTGTTGTAACTGGTGCAAACCATCATGGGTAGATGGGTCAATGCAATCCATGTTATCTATATTAATAGTCTTAAAGAACTCTATTAACTCTCCGAGAAAAGTAAATGTTTCTACCTGTTTCTTAATTTCCCCCTGTTGATTGTAAGTCATTCTATTAGCTAGGCGTTTTACTTCCTGCATATCATTAATGGTTATCATGGCATACCTCATGTGCTAGTTTACTTTGTGCATATTCTGCCCAGAACTCTCTGAAATAATCTTCAATCATAATGTCTAATACATCATCCTCTATGAATGTAACTAGATCTCGGTGTTGTTTCATAGCGTCTTGGAACTCAGCAAGTGATTCACATTCACCTACTTCTTTTAACATTTCATTCCAGAACTTATCTTCCTGGTCCATAAGGTAATGTTTATATCTACCCATTGTTATCCTCCTTTATTTGTCTAATTGTTTCATTAAGTTTCTCACAAGCTGTATTAAACTCCTTGAGCTTTGCCCAGAATTGTTCTTCCAATTCGTGTATGCTTGTGTTAGTCTTTTCTATGTTATCGACCACAACTTTAAGTGGTAGTTTATTAACTGTCATTATATTTCTTCTCCTTAATCGTTGACATGACTATATTTAAACACTATCTTGAATATAGTGTCAAACAATTTGTTATATATTTTTTAAATTAACGGAGGATAAAATGGAAGAAACAAATATCACGCCCCTTTATATCAAGATACCAAGCGAACTAAAAACAGCACTTACTGTGGTTGCAAGGAATGAAAGAACATCATTGGTAGGATTATGTACTGACATACTAACAACAGGTGTCAATGCACGATCAAAAGTCAATGAGAAAAGAATCAAGCAACTAATAGATAGCAGTAAGGTGTTTGCAAATGGACAAGATTAATCCTAGTTACTATCAAAAAGGTAAGTGTACTTGTGGTAATACATTACAGACATACGATTTTGTAAAAGACTTACCCTTTGGAGAGGGTTCTGCGATTAAGTATATCGTTAGACACAAGGACAAAGGTAAATCAGATGATGTTAAGAAGGCTTTGTGGCTAGTCATTGCTATACTCATAAGAGAATATGGCATGACACCCAAAGATGTACTGTCATTTACAGAGGACTTATTAATCAAGGGATATGGACAGTAAAAACAAATATTCAAATGGGAATCCTAAAGTACCTAGCATTTGGAGTGTCATTCCAAGTAAGAGGGTAGTAGATGAGAGGTCAAAGAAATACCCAACAACCTTTCTTGTGTTCTGTTGCTTGGCTATGTTTACGAACAGAGCAGGTACTTGTTTTCCAAACCAAGAAACTATTGCAAGGCATTTAGGTGTCAGTCGTAGTGCTGTATCACAACACATTAAGAAGTTAATTGAATGGGATTACATCAGACACGCTAAGACTAGGCACAAAGGATTAAAAGGTAACAAATATTATATGGTATTTGATGATATGGTAGATGAAGAAGAGGCATTGAGTGTGCAGACATCTGAAACTGTATCAGAGATAGCCGAAGTAGTACCACCAAAGATAGAACAAGGTGCAAGAATGTATGAGAAGATTAAACCAACCAAAGAGGCAAGAACAATACTATTATTATTCAAAGATATTGTTCGCAAATACTATGGGCATCAAGCCTTACACACCACAGCACATGAAGAGCTAGTTACTATGTGGCTACAAGACTTTACTAAAGAAGAGATACTGAAGAGGATGGAAGATACCATTAGATATCGCATGAAGAACAACAAGGACAGCATCAAGTCTGTTGTTTATTTTAAGAATGTCTTTGTTAAGGGCAGCAAAAAACCCTCCAATCCAAAGAAAGAACTAGAGGGTTTGATGAGTAAGTTTGTGAACACTCACAAGGTTAAGTTCTAATTGCTATGTATTCATAGCTCTCTTCATCTACCTTTCTTTGTGTAAGTGTAACTGTTTTATTTTCATATAGTTCATTAACTACTTCTTGTATTCTTATAGCTAGTCTTACTACTTTAGGATCTTCTTCTTTCATATCACCAGCAAGAAAGCCACGATAATAGATAAACTTATCACCTATCTTTGACCAGGTAAGCCAATCCTTTATCTTGTCTACCTCGCTTTCTATATCTCTTAAGTCATACATATTCATAGTTACCACCACTTCATAAACATTACTAATTGATAGGCACATATTACCCAAGCCACCACAAAGAATATGGATACGCCTATGGCTATCTTGCTTGTTAAGTCTTGTACTTTATTAAACATAGTTATTCCTTTCTAAAATTTAATGGTCACTATAAGCTGACCATATCCCCTTGTTCTATTTCAGTTCTTACTCTTTCTCCTACTGCGAAACGATCTTCTTTACAGATTCTTAAGAATTCTTTTGCTACTTCTAGAACATCTCCTTGCCCCTCAAATACAGTTGCATAGCCGTCTAATATATTATGACAACAGAAAAGTTTTTCAACTTTCATGTCAAGATTATGATAAAAAGAAAATTCATTTTGAGTAAATTCAAATGTATATGTAAATACTTGCCCCTCGTTGTCAGAGTCTACAATTTCGTACAATGGAGAATCATCATCTGATTCAGTCACCCTATTTTTCTGTTTTAGTAATTGTCTAATGAAAGTTTTTGCTCCAAAATTGTGTTTAAGAATACAAGCTAACTCGTAGCCACCTTCTGCAAGGTATCCGTCATAATGCCTGTACAAAGTTATATTAGTTTGTCCATATATTACTTTTATAATTGATGTTGTTAACATTAGTTATTTCCTTTCTTTGTTTAGCTCCAGCTAACCTAATTGTTTAGCCCCAGCTTACCTATAACAATATTAATTAACATATATATATTATTATAGTGTAATTAGTTTATAATTGATTAATTGTTTTTAATGAATGAATAAAAGTAATAATGGTGATAATATAAATATACCAGCTATTATATATGTAAGATTAAGCATTATATCTAATGTGTTATCTTGTTCCATTGTATGTATTCCCTTATTAGTTATTAAATATATCCTCAGTATATATAAACAAATAACATTGTCAACCCCTAAAATAAAAAAATGTGTATTATTTTTCCACAGCCCCACAAGCAGCTTATATAATATTTAATAGGAAAGGGTCGACCTTTTTTAATATAGAGCCGACTAAACTTTATTTATTTAAAGGGCACCCCTTTGGGGTGGGGGTCTCTACTATATACGTAGGTAACCCACACAATTTTTTTGCAATTTTTTCATAAATGATATATGCTACCTATATAAGGAAATAAAATGTCTAAAAAGATTTCAACAAACAACTATGTTCATATCTCAAAGGGTACTTCGTTAGGACGGCATCCTATCAAGTCAACTATGAATAAACACAAGCGTAGAAGTTTTAAGAAATATAGAGGACAAGGTAAATAAGAAAGGAAAGAGTATGGCTGGACCAACACACAGTAATCGTAATTATAAACTAATGAAACCTATTAACATGACGGAAGGTGATTATATCATAGAAGTATGGGAGGGTAGTAATTGGAATGACGATACTAAGACAAGAGAAGTTATTGATGGTGCGATTGATATAAAGATTTATCAAAAGATAGATGACGCATCTAAATATAACAAGGGTGATATCGTAGGCTTCTTTAGAGCCTGGGGTAATAATAACTCACCAAGTACACAGTTCGCTAAAGATGAGGGACTAGATGACGAAATCCCTTTCTAAGAGAAGGATAGTCAAACCACCTTTAGATAGATTTGGTGGTGTACGCATAGTACAGAAACGTATCCAGAAGTCTGAAGTGTTAGAACATCATAAAGATGCGGTGGCACAAGAACTAATTGATATAGCAACATCAAGTATAGATGAGATTATTGATTGGGATTCTTCTGGATATGTTCGTGTCAAAAGTCCTGATGAAATATCAAACAAAGCAATCAAAGCAATTAAGAAGATTAAGATGACACCGACTAAGGAAGGTCCTCAGTTGGAAGTAGAACTGCATGATAAAGTATCCGTGTTAAGAACATTAGCGAAAGCAACAGGGATGATGGATAAACAAGAAGATATGGACAAGCCTTCTGTTGTTGGTATAGTAATGCACGGACCTGAACAAATAATAGATGTGGAGCCAGTAAATGAAACAAAGGAAGATGGAGATAGCGGAGATACAGATAGTACAGAAGGAGATGGTGAACAAGAAGATTAGTATGCAAGATGTAGCTAGGAATAATGGAATCTTCATAAGCAAACTACAGCAGATGCTTGCTGGTAAGGTAACAGTAAATCAGAATACAATAGATCGTATTATAAAATATGTAAGTGAATATAAATGAATGTGCTAAGTTTATTTGATGGAATGTCTTGTGGGCAGCAAGCATTAAAAGAGTTAGGCATAACAGTTGATAATTATTATGCAAGTGAGATTGACCAATACGCTATAAAGATAGCCAAGAAAAACTTTCCTGATACAATACACGTTGGGGATGTGGTCAAACTAAAAGCAGAGGATTTGCCACAAATAGATTTGTTGATGGGTGGCAGTCCTTGCCAAGGGTTTAGTTTTGCAGGAAAACAACTTAACTTCAATGACCCACGTTCGGCATTGTTCTTTGAGTTCGTGCGTTTGTTGAGGGAATGTAAACCAAAATACTTCTTGCTTGAGAACGTTCGTATGAAGAAAGAATACCAAGATGTCATAACAGAACAGCTAGGAGTTGAGCCTATTATGATTAACAGTTCACTTGTATCTGCACAGAATAGGGTGCGGTTGTATTGGACAAACATTCCAAACATCAAACAACCACAAGAGAGAGGGATTGTTCTTGCTGATATTTTGGAATGTGAGCCATCTAATTACACAATTATGTCTGATAATTTTACTAATAGATTAAAAGATAACAGATGCTTAACAGACTTAACCCAAGAAAAAGCAAGTAATTTATCGGCAATGGAATATGTAAAAAATGGTAAACAAGGAGATTACTTGGCTTGTAACCGAGTTGGGAAACCTGTCCAAGTCGGAAGTGCATCGGATATAAACGGACACGATATGATTAAAAGAGTATATAGTCCTGACGGCAAGAGTCCAACACTGACATCTATGCAAGGTGGTAACACACAGCCCAAAGTGTCTATTGTCGAAACAGACAACTACTATCAACTCAATCGAGAGGGAGCATATCCTGGTCAACAACAAGACAGAATTAGGAAACCAAACAAACCATCTAATACATTGACTTCGGCAACATCATCAATACCTAAAGTGGTTATTGACGACATTGTTACACTTAATGATAACCAAAGAGAAAAGACAACCGAATTGCTAAAAGGCATACACTATCGTAAGCTGACACCATTAGAATGTGAACGACTACAAACACTTCCTGACAATTACACAGATGGTGTTTCTAATACCCAACGATATAAGATGATTGGTAATGGGTGGACAGTGGCGGTAATAAAACATATACTAAATGAAATGCAATGACTAGTCCAATAACAAATCTGAACCTAGACTTCACCACTTCCCCTACTGTATGGAAGTTCCTGCAGGATAAATCTTTTGTCAGGGGGATTATGGGACCAGTAGGTAGCGGTAAGTCTTATGCCTGTGCCGCTGAGATTATGTTAAAGGCAGTCAGTCAAGTACCATCACCAAGAGATGGAATCAAGTATAGTAGGTTTGTAGTTGTCAGAAACTCATATCCTGAATTAAGAACAACCACCATTAAAACATGGCAAGAGTTGTTTCCTGAGAATATCTGGGGATCTTTCCGTTGGTCTCCTCCGCTAACCCATCACATAAAGCTACCATCACGAGACAATGCTCCAGGTATAGACTGTGAAGTTATCTTCCTAGCTCTGGACCAACCCAAAGATGTCCGTAAACTTTTATCCATGGAGTTGACAGGTGCATGGGTCAATGAGGCACGAGAGTTACCCAAGGCTGTTATTGATGGGTTAACACACAGGGTAGGTAGATACCCTACTCTATCGGATGGTGGAGCTACGCCTTGGCGTGGGATTATTATGGATACCAACCCTATGGATGATGACCATTGGTGGTATCGGTTATCTGAAAAAGAAAAGATGACTGGAAAATTTAAGTGGACATTCTTTAAACAGCCAGGTGCTGTAGAGGAATGTAAAGTTGACGAGTTGCCAGAGAATCCAGAAGCGAATGGTTTTGTATTCTCAGCAAATACCTGGTGGGCAACTAACCCTAACGCAGAAAACAGAAAAAACCTGCCCACTGGGTACTATGAACAAACCCTACTTGGAAAGAATACAGACTGGATACGTTGCTATGCACAGGGATTATATACCTACGTCCAAGAAGGCAAACCTGTCATGAACGAATATGATGATAACATCATGTCCGAAGATTTCCTGGAGCCAGATCCAACCCTCCCAGTACAAGTCGGTGTTGACTTTGGTTTGACACCAGCCGCTATATTTGGGCAGAAACTAAAGAATGGTAGGTGGCAAGTCTATCACGAACTGGTAACATTCGATATGGGACTGGAACGTTTTGGTACTATGCTTAAATCCGAACTGGCTACTAAGTTTCCGAAGTACGAAGTATTGGTATGGGGAGACCCTGCTGGTATGCAAAGGGATCAAATCTATGAAGTAACATCCTTTGACCATCTAAAGTCTATAGGATTACTAGCACGACCAACAGCAAGTAACGACTTTCGAGTGAGACGTGAAGCTGGTGCTATGCCAATGAACCGATTAATTGAAGGTAAACCTGGATTGCTTATTGACAAAAGATGTCAAAGATTACGCAAATCGTTAGCAGGTGGTTATCATTTCAAAAGGGTTCAGGTATCTGGTGGAGAGCGTTATCGTGACACACCAAACAAGAACGACCATTCCCACGTTGGTGATGCTTATATGTATCTGGTACTAGGGGGTGGTGAACATAAACAACTAACGAGGGGACATAATCCACAATTCAAACAATCAGTAGCGAATACGGATTTTGATATATTTGCATGACAAGTTCAGCCAAACGTAAAGGTACAAGAGTAGAAAACAAAATAGTAAAGATGTTTCAATCTATGGACATCAATGCCAGAAGGCAACCCTTATCAGGGGCAATAAAAGACTTCCCACATGATGTAGCGGTAGATCTAATCGGTGGATTGGTATGCGAAGTTAAGGCACGAAAGAATGGGGGAGGGTTCGCAACCATAAAGAAGTGGAAAGGTTCTGCTGATTTGCTAATCCTAGTAGAAGATTATGACCAGCCAGGTGTGTATATGGACTGGGTATTATGGAAAGAGATAGCAATGAGGCTGAAAGAACATGAATGAGCAGACACTAGAGTACCTATTTAATACAGCAGGTACTAATTTATCGGTGGTTCCGTTCAAATCATACCTACTAAACATCATGGATCTCCATGAACACGACAAGAAACACCTAACAGAAATGCCAAATTATGCAGAGTTCTTAGACTTTGCCGCCCAAACTGGCTATGGATATACAGTTTTAGATGGTGGTAAACCTGTATTATGCTTTGGTGTAGCACCACAATGGTATGGTGTAGCCGAGTTATGGATGATACCTGATATGTATTTGGTCAGTAAACACAAACTAAAGTTCCATAGAGGTGCAAAAAAGTTCATGGACCTCATAATGGAAGAGTTGAATTTACACAGAATCCATGTTACAGTTTTAGCTAGTAATATCCGAGCAATCAAATGGATTGAAAGTATATCTTTTAAAAGAGAAGGTTTATTAAAAAAATATACCTTTGACCAAAAAGATATGCTAATATATAGCAAGATACGAAAGGACTATTAATATGGGTATGTTGTTCTCAAAACCAAAATACACTCCTCCACCAGAGTTAGAGGAAAGCAAGAAACTTGTAGCTGAAAGAGAAGCCGCCGCAGATGCCTCCGCTAAGAAGGAAACATCCGCACTTGCTGCAAGACGTAGAGCGATGAGAACAGATCCAAGAAGTCTGCTTGGTTCAGGTGGATTGCTTGGTATACAAGATACTGGTCCACAACCAACAGAACAAATTAGAGATCCATTTCAAACAGGGAGATTTAGATAATGGGCGGTTCACCAAGAAGAGCTAAACCACAGCCAAGACAGGAAGCGGTAGCTCCTGAAGGTGCAAGAGAAGAAGTAGCCAAAGCAACAGCTCCAGCAAAAACTCTTGATCCACAAAACTTAAGAAAACCAAGAAGCAGAACCAGAGGGGGTCTATCATTAAACTTTATGGAAATAGATGAAGATAATGCTGGCAATGTAAATCTAAGAGGTCAGCTTGGTGGTGTAAGAAACCCATTAGGTGGAGATAGATCATGACACATATTCGCAACCCAAAGTTTAGAAACCTAGACGAATCACAAGTGGAGACAAAATAATGGCAAAACAAGACGACAAAATACAAGCTATGGTTAATGACATTGACCCAGCAACCAGAAAAGTAATACAAAGACCATTGATTGATATTGTTAGAGAAAATTCAGGTATGATTGGTGTGTTAGAAACTGTTATCAAACTTTTTGAAAAAGGTATAAACACAAAGCCTGACTTTAATTACAGTTCTCGTAAAGGTGGCGACAATAAAAATATTATAGCAAAAAGAGAATCTACTCTTAACGAAGAGCAAAAACAAAGGATGAGATACACTGGTATGGAAGCACCAGCACCACGACCAAAACGTAGGCAAGGGATAATGGAATAATGCCAGGACTTTACGATAACATCAACAAAAGAAAAAAAGCTGGGACTTCTCGTTCCAAGAAAAATTCTACAATCAGCAAAGAAGCCTACGATAATATGAAAAAAGGTTTTCCTAAGAAAAGAAAAAGAAAAGGTTTGATGGATTAATGCCATTTAGTTTTTTTAAAATGACTGCCGCTAATAAGCCTACTGGTGCATACAGTAGACCAAGTACTGGTAGTTCTTATACCTCAACAAAGATTTATAAAACAGATGAAAGAGGTAGGCGTGTAGTTGCAGGGACAAGAGTTGGAAGGTATGACAAAAGACAAGATAGGATAGTATACGATTACAGACCTGCAGTCGAAAGACCAAAGCCTACTATGTCTAACTTCTTAGCTACGTTGTTCAAACCAGCCATAGACAGAAAGATAGCTGGAGCGATTGCTACAGCAACAAAACCTTTGGGTGGTAGAGTAACAGAAGAAGGTGATGTAGTGATGGACGTTAGTGATATAGGGAAAGGAACACCTAAAAAACTAACTACAGTAAAACCTACACCAGACTATTACGCTTTAGAACAAGAACGTAAAAGGAAAGTTGCAGAAGAACGTGAAGCAACCAAAAGAAGATTGGGGTTAATAGGGGATGGTAACACTATTGACAATAGAATTAACATTACCACAGCACCAAGTATCCTAGGTGGCTTGGGAGTTGATTTAAATATAACAGATTTGAGGTTCAATCGTGGTCGCTAAAAAATATCAGAATCCATCAGGTGGACTAAACGAAGCAGGTAGAAAATACTTCAACAAGAAAGAAGGATCTAACCTTAAAGCACCACAGAAATCTGGAACAGATGGTAGACGTGTTAGCTTTGCGGCACGATTTGCTGGTATGGATGGACCTATGAAGGATAGTAAGGGTAGACCAACAAGACTTGCATTAGCTCTCAAGGCTTGGGGATTTGGTTCAAAAGAAGCGGCTAGAAACTTTGCACAAAGGAATAAAAAATCATGATGAGACTAGATGCAAGACAAGTAATGGACAGATCTAAGAAAGCCTTTGGCAGAAAAGATCTATGGAGAACAATATACGAGGACTGCTACCGATACGCTTTACCTCAAAGAAACTTATATGACGGATACTATGAAGGTCATGTACCAGGTCAGAATAAAATGAACATGGTATTTGACAGTACAGCTATTCATTCCACTCAAAGGTTTGCTAATCGAATCCAATCAGGCTTGTTCCCTCCCTACAAGAAGTGGTGCAGATTAGAACCTGGGGATGATATTCCACCAGAGAGAAGAGCAGAAGTTCAGCAAGCACTTGATATTTACCTCGACAAGATGTTTACTGTCCTCCGCCAATCAAACTTTGACTTGGCTATTGGAGAATTTTTGCTCGACCTCTGTGTAGGAACAGCGGTTATGTTGATCCAAGAAGGTGATGATGTAAACCCAATTCAGTTTACTTCGATACCACAATACCTTATTGCATTAGAAGAAGGTCCAAGTGGTACAGTGGATAACGTTTATCGTAAGTACAAACTAAGAGTCGAAGCTATCAAGAGAGAGTTCCCTGATGCAGAGATGCCAGAAACTCTATTGAACTTGATGAAAACAAAACCACAAGAGCAAGTAGAATTAACAGAAGCTGTTATTATTGACCCAGAAAGAAAAGACTTCTGCTATCACTTAGTCTATGAGAAAACAGGTGAAGAGTTAATCTACAAGAGAATGAATGAAACACCTTGGGTAGTTTCAAGATATATGAAAGTAGCTGGTGAAGTATTTGGTAGAGGACCATTAACAACTGCTATCCCAGATATTAAAACACTAAACAAAACATTAGAGCTACTTCTAAAGAACGCATCTATCGCTTGTGCTGGAGTATACACAGCGGCAGATGATGGCGTAATCAACCCATCAAATATTAGAATCACACCTGGTTCTATTATCCCAGTAGCTAGAAATGGTGGACCACAAGGAGCTTCATTAGCACCGCTACCACGTTCTGGTGATTTCAATGTATCTCAGATTGTTATTAACGATCTAAGAATGAATATTAAGAAAACATTACTGGATGATACATTACCACCTGACAATATGTCAGCACGTTCTGCAACAGAGATTGTAGAGAGAATGAAAGAGCTAGCACAGAATATGGGTTCTGCATTTGGTAGATTGATTACAGAAACAATGGTTCCTATTGTAACAAGAGTTTTATCTATTATGGATAGAAAAGGATTGATACAGTTACCATTGAAAGTTAATGGATTAGAAGTGAAGGTGGTTCCTATTAGTCCGTTAGCTAAGGCACAGAACTTAGAGGAGATAAATGAAATAATGCAGTTCGTACAGATTGCAGGTTCATTAGGACCTGGTGGTATTGCTGAGATGAAACCTGACCTTATTGCTACATACATTGGTGATAAGCTAGGTATCCCATCTAACCTCAGAACAACACCACAAGAAAAACAAGCCATTATACAGCAGAGTATGCAGATGGCTATGCAAGGTCAGGCTATGGGACCAGAGGGGCAACCAGCTCCACAAGGTCAGCCTCCTATGCAAGAACCAGCTAGTGCAGTAGTTGATGAGGCTAGTGCATGAGCAAATCAGGGTGGGATGGCATAGAGGTTCTTGACGAGAAACCTATGCCTTTAAGAGACGATTCTGTCGAAATTGATAAAGCATTTGCTAGAACGTTTGATACAACAGAAGGCAAAAAGGTTTTAAAATACTTACTTAGCAAAACAATACAACAACCAACGTGGATTCCTGGTGGAGACACGAGCTTTGGTTTTGCAAGAGAAGGACAGAATAGTATTATAAGAGAAATACAAACTAGAATTGAGAGGGCGAAAGCATGATTGACGAAAAAGAACTACAACAACAAGAAGGCTTAATGGCAGATGCGGCACCAATAGTTGAAGAACCAGAGGTAGATCCCAACGAAGTAGAGATACCACATCTAGTAGAAGATCAACCAGAAGAACCTGTTGGAGAAAAAGAAGTATTAACAAAACCAGAATACCTAGAAGAGAAGTTCTGGGACCCTAGTGAAGGTGTTAAGGTAGAAGATCTAAACAACTCTTATAAAGAACTTCAAAAGCAATTCTCTATGGGCAAACATAAAGCTCCAGCAGAATATGACCTATCAGCATTTGATGGTATTGATGTTGACGAAGATCCATTAGCAAAAGAGTTTGTTGATTGGGCAAATGAAAACAAACCAACACAAGAAGCATTTGATAAATTAGTTGGTAAGTTTAGAGAGTTGGCTGATATACAAGAAGAAGCAAGTTCTATTAACATAGAACAGGAAACTTCTAAATTAGGACCTAATGCTCCACAGATTATTAATGGTATTAGACAATGGGGACAAGGTTTAGTTTCTAAAGGTGTATGGTCTCAAGATGATTTTGAAGAGTTCAAAGTCTTTGCGGCTACAGCTAGCGGCATTAATGCTCTAAATAAAATCAGAAGATTCTATGGTGAGCAACAAATACCAACAGCAACTGTAGAGATGGATGGTATGCCAAGCAGAGATGAGCTATATGAAATGGTTTCTGATCCTAAATACAAATCTGATCCTAACTTTAGGAGACAGGTAGAACAACATTTTGCTAGAGCTTTTCCTGGTGTAGCAACCTCGACTGGCGATATTTAAGGAAAGCAAGTGGCAGACAGAAGAACTGGTTTGATGGAGGACAACCTAGAGAATCTAATTCTCAGGAACTCCAATGTTAAATGGGTAGACAGGTTTTTAAATCCGCAGAACTACCCAAAGCCAGAGTCTAAAGATGGTGTTATGGAAACACATAGAATGTCTGTTGATGGAAATGGTCCTTACTATATTTACCCACAGGTAACAGTCCAAGGGGATAGTTATGTTAAACAATCCCTAGAAGATGCAATTAGTAGCAAAGATTACATTATGGTAGACGATAAGGCTACTGCCATAGCATTATCTAAGAATTACAAAAGTCTTATGATTGGCAAAAGATTTAGAGATTTCTACGATCTGAAATAGTTCTTGTATTTATCCTAAAAATATCTTATCCTATTAGCGAGATAACGAATGTCCTATTCGCCTCTGGCTGGTGTGGAAGTACATCATTTTTTAGCCGAGAATTATCCTCGATAACTAAAGTAAAATTTTTTATTAATTTGTGTTAAACAAGGAGTAAATTATGGCACAGTCAATTACTAATGCTTTCGTTACTTTGTTTGATGCCGAGGTTAAACAAGCATATCAAGCAGAATCAGTTCTACTTAATGCTGTTAGGCTAAGACAAGGTGTACAAGGCAACACTTACAAGTTTCCTAAACTTGGTAAGGGAAGTGCGACTGCTAGGATTCCACAAACAGATGTAACACCATTGAACGTTACTTATTCACAAGTAACAACAACAATGGAAGATTACAATGCGGCGGAATACTCAGACATTTTCCACCAAGCTAAGGTAAACTTCGACGAAAGGTCAGAACTAGTTCAAGTAGTTTCAAAAGCTATTGGACGTAGAATGGACCAATTAATTATTGATGCACTAGATGCGGAAGCATCACCAGGCACAGTAGCTAACACTGTTGTTACTTCTGGTTCAGCAGCTGCTTCTAACTTAAATGTTGGTAAGCTAATTGCGGCTAAGAAAACAATGGATGCTAAGAACGTTCCGTTTGATGACAGACATATTGTTATCCACGCTAACAACTTAGCTGGTCTACTAGGTGATGAAAGAGCAATCTCAGGCGACTTCGCATCAATCAAGGCTCTTGTTTCAGGAGAAATCAATACATTCCTAGGTTTCAACTTCCATGTTATTGGAGATAGAGACGAAGGTGGTTTGTCAATTGATGGCTCAAGCGACAGGAAAGTTTTCGCATTCCATAGATCAGCCCTAGGTATGGCTGTTAATATGGCACAAAAAACTGAAATCAACTATATCCCAGAAAAAACTTCTTTCTTGGTTAATAGCATGTTCTCAGCAGGTGCTGTATCTATTGATGGCGAAGGCATTGTAGAAATCACTTGTAGAGAATCATAGGAGGAATATTATGGCTTATAGTTCAACTAATTTACAACCGATAGGTGGTCAAGCTAAAGCTGGTAATGCTCCTCAAATGTGGAGCTACACTGCACCTGACGCAGATGCGATTGCTGACATTAATACAGAAGGCTACTTCAATGGAGCCGCTGGCGTATTAAAAGTTGGCGATTTAATTCATGTTTGGGACAGTTCAGTACCAACATCAACTCTAGTAACTGTATTATCAAATACAGGAACAGTTGTTGACGTATCTGATGGAACAGCTCTATCAGTTGCGGATGCTGACTAATTACTAACCGAGGGGACTTCGGTCCCCTCAACTTTATGAGGGCATAATGGCAAGCGGTGATTCAAATGTTACAATCTGTAATCAAGCCTTGAATTTATTAGGTGCAGATGTTATATCTTCATTTTCTGATACAACTAATGATGCCGCAACAGTATGCCACAATATCTACGACACAATCAAGAAGCAAACATTATCATTGTACCCATGGTCATTCGCATTAACCAAAGTACAATTAGCAAGGTCCTCAACTACTCCCATTAACGAGTGGTCATACCAATATGATTTACCTTCAACAGCGGTAAGTGGTACACCATTACAAGTATACAATTCAAGTGCTACTCGTGTGTTGCCAATACAAAATTACGAATTACTATATACAGCTAGTGGTCCAACCATAGCTACTAATGAATCAAGCATTTACATAGACTATATTACATCAGGAATATCAGAAGGGTTAATGCCTTCTTACTTTGTCCAACTACTTGTCTATATGATGGCATGGCATTTAGCAGAACCTGTTACCGATCAAACCACTAAAGCAGATTACTGGAGAACAGTATCATTAGGTGGTATGGCAGAGAATGGTAGAGGTGGCTACCTCCGTCAAGCTATGAACATTGATGGTAGAGGCAAACCAAATTATGCAATAGTAGACTTCCCATTAGCTGATGTAAGGTGATGCTATGAGCAGAGCTGTTACTATCCAAACTAATTTTACCACAGGTGAAGTTGATCCATTGTTGAAATCCAGGATTGATATTAACCAGTATTATAATGGTTTAGATAAAGCAAGGAATGTTCTTGTCCAGCCTCAAGGTGGTTTAGAAAGACGACCAGGATTACAATACATAGATGAGATACCAAGTGCCGCTAATCCGCAAAATGGTTCACGCCTTATAGCATTTGAGTTTTCTACTACACAAAGCTATATGTTATTGTTTGTTGATAATAGAATGTATGTCTATAAAGACAAAGCATTGGTAACAAACATCAATGGTAGTGGTAATGATTATCTTACAACAACAATAGGTTCTGCTGTATTATCGACTATGGACTATGCACAGTCTGTAGATACACTAATATTAGTGCATGAAGATATGACACCATTCAAAGTTGTTAGAGGTGCATCACATAGCACATGGACTATCTCAGCTATCTCTTTTGATTTTGTGCCTAGCTATGCTTTTACCATTACTACTACTGCTGGCGCTCATAACCTCACACCGACTGCGGTTGATGGTAATGTTACTTTCTCAACCAGTGGTGGTTCTTTTAGTGCATCTAATGTTGGAGATTATATTGAAGCAACAGATGGTATTGGTAGAGCAAGGATTATTAAATATGTTTCTTCTAGTGAGGTAGATGCAGTAGTAGAGATACCATTCTTTGATGCAAACGCTATAGCCGCTGGTGATTGGTTCCTTGAGAGTGGATATGAAGATACTTGGTCAGCAACAAGAGGGTATCCAAGAACAGTTACATTCCACGAAGGTAGATTATATTTTGGTGGTACTAAGGAACGTCCGAACACATTGTTTGGTTCACGAGTCAATAGATTTTTTGACTTCAATCCAGGAAATGCCTTAGATGATGATGCAATAGAAGCAACATTAGATACAGGTAAAGCCAACCCAATCATAGGATTGTTTAGTGGTAGAGACTTACAAATCTTTACTAAGGGCGGTGAGTTCTTTGTACCTCAATCATCACTAGACCCTATCACTCCTAGTAACATTGTTATCAATGGTGCAACAAGAAGAGGTGCTAAGGAAGGTATTAAACCTCTAGGTGTTGAGAGTGGTACAATATTTATTCAAGCGGCTGGTAAAGCTATTAGAGAGTTTTTGTTTAGTGATGTAGAACTAAACTATGTATCAAACAACATATCATTATTATCATCACACCTATTACAATCACCAGTAGATATGGCACTAAGAAAAGCAACATCTACTACAGATGGGGATTTATTATTAGTAGTTAATAGCAATGGCACATTAGCCACTTATTCTATTCTCAAGACTCAAAACATTACAGCACCATCATTAGCCTCAACAGATGGTGAGTTTATTAATGCGGCTGTAGATGTAGAGACTATGTATTTTGTAGTTAAGAGAACAATAGATTCAACAGACGTATACTATATAGAAACATTTAATGATGATAACACTACAGATAGTGCTATACTACTATCAGGTGGGACATTACCTGGTACGACATCAGTTACAGGATTGGATCACTTAGAAGGTGAAACAGTTAAGGTTATTGTAGATGATGCTATGCAATCAGATAAAACAGTATCAAGTGGTGCAATAACATTAGATGCAGTACCGACAACGTATGTTGAGATAGGTATTAACTATACACCTACTATAACAACATTACCAGTTGAGTTAAAATTACCAAGTGGTAATATAGTAGGACAGAAGAAAAGAATTGTTGAGGCAACTGCTAATTTGTATTTGTCTCAGAATCTTACCCTAGATGGTAAAGACTTTGCATTTACTGCGGCAAATTTCTTTACAGGGAAGAAGAGAAGGAAACCAATGTTGGGATATGATAGAGAAGGACAGATGACATTCTCACAATCACAACCATTGTTTTTCAATTTAATTGGAGTTGAATTTAAAGTGAGTGTAGGTCAATAATGTTTAGTTCATTTTTTAGTGTATTGTCAGTAGCTTCATCCATTGGTCAGGCTTTTATGAGCTACCAACAAGCGGCGGCTATGAAAGCATATTATGATGCACAAGCTGACATATCACGATTACAATATTCACAGAAAAGAGTAGAGGCTAAAGAACAGGGTGTTAGGGTATTAAAAGAAACCAACAGAGCTTTAGGTTCTGCATTAGCACAAGCGGCGGCAGGTGGTATATTAGCTACAGAAGGTTCTGCATTATTACAACAATCTGTGTCATTGCGAGGTGGTGTAGAGGATTTCAACCTTGCTACATTTAATGAAGAGATATTAGCAAACATGGGAGCATTAGAGTACGCTAACCTACAACAAGCAGGTCAAACACAAATGACAGGTGGTCTGATAGGTGCATTATCTGGATTTGGTACAAACATTACCAATGCTTATCAAGGCGGTTTATACAGTGGATTCGGTGTAACGCCACCGAAGAAGGAGGGGTAAGATGCCACCGAGAAGAACCGCATATCAATCAGGTAGAGTAGGAATGGTCGGCATACCTAATGTTGATTTTCCTCAATATAAAGCACAGGCTGGTGTATTCTCTGACTTAGAAAGGAGATTGAATACTGTTACAGATTTTGCAATTAAAGCTGGAACTGCTGAGGCAGAGAACAGGGCAATGAGAAATATGATTACTGACCCTGAAGTGTCTAATTTAAATTTAGAATCCTTGCAAGGCATGACAACCGACGAACTAAACAAAATGATCGGTAGTCCAAGAGGAAATGCTTATTTTAGAAAAACAAGAGAAGTTGGATTGAGTACAATCTTATCCAACATTAACAGCTCATTTAATACTCAAATTAATAACACATACGACACCGCTAGGGGGAACCAAGAAACACCTGAAGAGTTCTATAAGTCTCTAAAGGCTATTAAAGATGGGACTGTTGACTCACTGTTAGAGCTTGATGCAGGGCTTGCCACATCATTTAATGCAAAGGCTGGCGAGACAGTAGCGTCTAAATTTGCAAAGTATAATGAGGATTATCTAACAACACAAAGAACTATTAAAAAAGCAGATTTATATTTACAATTAGATCCAGAAAAACCACTAAGTGATTTTACTATTAGCACCCCTTTGGAAAGTTTGCAGTCTGTTCTTGATAATATAGATAGTCAAGTTGGTCCGTTAGAGTTAGAGAGAAGTGATATTACTAACCTAAAGGGCAATGCTCAGAAACAGTTTGTCAATAGTATTCGTGATTCAATGCTAGAGATACAACAGTATTTAGTCGCAGATGACTTAGAGGCTATTAATAAAGCAATCGTGTCAGAAGATTTAGATAGCCTTATACCATTGTTTGATAAAATAATCGCAAGGAATAATCCAGAGGGGGATGACGCTTATGCGGATAAGAACAACAAGTTAGCTACTAGAGGGCAAATGATATACAACATCATTGAAGATGCTTTAGGAGATAACCCTACTATTTCTAAAGAAAGACTAAGCAAACTGTTGTTATCACCTATTTATGACAATGACACAGAGAATAAAATTGAAAAACTAAAACAAGAAGAACTCGACCTACAATTAAAAGAGTTAGAGAGTGATGGTTTGGAGTATATTTTTGCTAATGATATAGAAAGCTATCAGCAAGTTGCAGAACAGTATGAAATCTTGGCAGGTGTTCCTCTTAATTTAGAAACAAAAGTTGATACACAACTTGAGATAAACAATAGAATAAGTGGGAATATAGACAGTCATAAGAATTTATTATCTACTATGGAATTAGCCTTGAGCGATGCTGATGATAGTGAGTTGGCTCAAGAAAGATTATATGAGCTGGTAAAATCAGGTGAGCCTATATCTGTAGATAAACTGCAACGTGAAACAGGAATAGAATTTAGACAGGGGGCTTTTGAGCCAAATGCTATGATTGACTTTAGCAACACAACACTAAACAGTATCATGAAGTTAAATCTAAGTAGTATCAACAAGAAGAAAGCAGATTTTTACGACACGATCTTTCCTTATGTACCTTTTGAAATGCAATCTATTATTGCTAATCACAATGTCCCAGATTTTAAAAATAGAGACATATATAAAATGGTAGAAGATTCTGGACTAGTGTCTACCCACAATGCTATGGATAGGATGATGGCAGAGTTCTTGAACGACCAAAAAATTGCTAGGAAAAACGATCAACCTTTTGATTCTGTCTCATGGATGAAAACTAATATTGTGAAGTTACCTTATTATACTTATGAAGAAGTGTTAGGAGAGACTTATGATAGTGAGATAACTCCAGCATTTACGCAATATTCCTTAGCAAACAAAAAGAATCTTGCTTTCCAAAGAGCAAACAATGTGGATTATAGTTCGCAAATAGTATTTAATTATACAGGAGTGGGTATAGAACCAAGGGCGTACAACTTTAATGATTTGTTGGTAACTAGAGATGATATGGAGGCTCTGTTAAGTTCTAAAGATCCACAACAGTCATACAAATTAATCAATGACCTAGAAACCAAAATCAATAACGCTATTGATAATTGGGGTAATATAGATGCAGAGTTTGCCGTCGCTATAGATTTAGAATTAACAGATAATAGGGTACAATTAACCGATATCATAGAAGGACTAAACTTATCACAATTTGAGGGACAAGCAGATGTTGTTATTCCAGAGTTACAACGTATGTTAAATGATATAGAAACAATTAAAGTAGAGCTACGAAAATGACCAAAGCACCAGGCAAATACACCTATCGTTATGACGAGATTAAAAACAGGGTAGTTGAACAATTCTCTCCAGAGAACTTAAATCCTGAAATTAAAAACTATGGGATTAAAGATTTCTTCACAAGCTATGCTAGAACTGTCCCAGGTCGTATTATTCTGGAAGATGCTCCAAAACAGGCGGCACTAGGGGTTGCCAAGGGAGCTATAGACATTGCCCAAACAGCAGAAGAAATTGTAGGTGAGGTAACAGAAACACCAACAACTTTTATACAAGCCATAGATATGATGTATAATGATGACACAGGATTTAAGTATATAGATGATTACACAAAAGACAGGTCTGTTTTACATAAACTTGATGAGCTTATACCAGACGATAGCCTAGGAACTGGTGGTGGTTTTGCTAGATTTTTAACTAATATGAGTGTGTACCCTGGAGTTTATTCGTTTGCTAAAGCTAAAGGCTTGGGTAAGTTTATCTCTACTATTGCGGCTCTTACTTCAGAGAACGCTGTGTTTACACAAAAAGGAGAAGATAACATTGTAGAAGTACTATCTGAAGGATACGACTTAGATCCTAAAGCCGAAGATAATTGGACTAGGACATTTGTGAAAAGAGGTGTTGAGTGGGCAAAAAGCGACCAGGATGAAAGTTTCTTGCACCAAGTGTTAAAAGATACAACAGGCAACAGTATTCCTTTAGGTGTATTGGGATTGGGTTATTATGGTTTCAAAACACTAAGACATTTGTTTAAAAATCCTAACAATGCAAAAACCATAAGAATGGAAATGCTTGGGGAAAAAGGAGATCAGTAATGGAGTGGTTCAATAGATTATTAAAGATTGGTATTACAGGAGCTAAACGTCTCAAAGATGCAGACTTAGAAGATTTGTTGGCTAAGGCTCCTGATGAAGTAAAACCTTTGGTAGAGAAGATAGTTAGGGGAGAGAAACTAAGCACCAAAGAAAAAAAGATAATGGTCAACAGCACCAAGAACGTTAGAGAAGAAGATATTTTTCACCCTACCAATGGTAAATTTATCTTTACTGATAGAGCTATTAACGAATTAGCAGAAAAAGGCAAGGAGAAACTTGTTAAGTTTGCCAATCTTGAATTAGATGAAGAGGGAACAGAAAAACTAGCTGGTGTCTTAGAAGCTATTGTTAGAGAAAAAAGGAAAGCTATAGCTATGAGAGAAGGCATGGCTGATCCTAAATATGGCGTGGATCCTGACTTTACAGTATCCGTCAATAAACAAGGCGATATTGCTTATAATGCAGATTTAGGATTTGATTCAAAAGTTGCCGCATCCTTTGCACCTTTCCGATTTGATGTTATGGAGGTAAATACTCCAGCATTGTATCAAAAATGGGTTAATCAATCTTACGAAGCGTTAGGTAAATTTATTAGTGCTGGTGATGATGAGATTATATACACTCAAGACGAACTACTAAGCCTTTCCAGTCAATCTGGATGGACAGACTTATTTAAATGGGCGGCTAACAATGATCCCAAAGTAGCTGATCTAGGAAATTTTCCAAACCCATCTTATGCAAACAAAGGTATATATCTATATCATTCTATTAATGAGGAAGTTAAAAGATTATCTAAGTTAGTGGTTAATGGAAAGGCTGACAAAGGCTTAACACCACAAGAAACAGAATTAAAACTGGCATCTACTGTTTTAGCAACTGAAAATTTTATGCCAGGTGTAGCACATGGTAGAGGTTTTGGTGGTTTGTCTATGTCTGAAGGTAGGTCTAGTCGATTAGCAAATGCTGTGAAGGCATTGTCTGGTATGAGGAAATCAGAAGCTGAAACGATAGCTGAAGCAGATGCTATTGCGACAAAATATGCTACAGAGCTATCTAATTTATACGCTGAATTTGATGCCAATAATGTACAGGATTTTGCAAAACATTACACTAGACTACATGATGATGGAAGAGATGTTTTTTTATCAGGCTTTAAAAAATGGATGACAACTAGAACCAAAGACGGAAAGTTACCATTTAATGAATGGCTAAAAAACGGATACACTGCATCTCTACTAGCAAACCCAAAAACGTGGTATAAGGCGGCAAAAAGTATGTTAGGACAAAAAGGATTGTATTATATCAAGAAACCAATTAGTGCTGGAGTATCTGGTCCTTTGCTAAGAGAGGTAGTGCAACCAGGAGTAATGGCAGTTAATAATCTTACTGGTAGATTAACTAGAAAAGCTGGTGGATTACCAGAGAGTGTAGGTCCATACGACCCTATGGGCATTGGTGCGAATTGGTCTCATCACATTCTGAGTGGAGAAAAATGGCAAAATAGTGAATTTATGGATGCTTGGATTGGTACTGTTGCTATGAACGAAGTATTCCCTATTGCTATTAGAAATGCTTTAGCGGTAGCAAAAAGAAACGACAGTTTGGATTCTGGAACTAAAAAAGGTATGTACAACACCCTGGATGTTTATAAAGATATTGGTGATTTCCTTTCCGATAAAGGAATGAACAAAACAGCATTTGCAACCAGCAAATTGCCAAAAGTAGGATTTTATGCTTTAGGGGGATTAGATGATAGCGTTAAGACCTTAACTGTAGCAAAGGAACTGTTAACAGATGCTTATAAAGAAGCACAAAAAGTTTTTGAAGAGACGGGTGATTACCAACAATACATAAATAAATTAGTAAGTGTTATGTCAGAGCCTTCAAAGTACTTAGACAAGGCAATAGATATTGGCAGAGATGTTACATTAACAAATAAAATAGTTAAGGATGGGAACGCTATAGAACGATTTGTTGCCGCTGGTTATAAGTATGTAGATAATCTATTGTTAAAAACTCATATCCCATTACCTAGGATTATGATTAATTCTATGGCTGGTGGTAAAGACTACATACCTGGTGCATTTGTTATGTCCTCTAGGAGAACCCAGCAGTTAATGGAGGGTGGGGATTTAGCCGAAGATATTATTACTAAGCAAATATTAGGGGGTCTAGTAGCATACTCTTTAATGGACAGTTATTGTAATCCAGAAAATCCTGACCAGCTGTTTTGTATTGCAAATGCCGCTAGTAATGAACAAGAAAGCAGTTACTATGAGGCAAATGGAATTTCTGAATGGTCCATCAATTTCCGCAAAAACAAGAACGACAGGTTCAAATCTATAGGAACGGAAACCTTAGAGGGCATTAAGTACCCTATCCATGTCTTTGCTGAAGTAGCTAAAAAAATTAATAACATGGATTTAGATTTAACGGACACACCTGATTTAATATCCGCAACTGCTACTGGTCTATTTGAATTTATGACAGTAGATACGATATTTGATTTGCATGAAGATGTATTAAGAGTCTTAAATGTATTTAACAACTCTGATCCAGAAACAACAGATGATGTCTTATTAGATAAAGTTTCTTCTGTGGTTGCTGAAGGAGTATTGAAATATGGGGATGCTTTGACTACTAATATGGGAGCTAATCCATCAACAGCACGATTCGTGTCTGATATATTTGATCCTGTGTCAAGAGCTACCACACCAGAATCTATTAGCCAGGGAGGTAGATTTGATGCCACTAAATATATTATGAACAACATTATCCAAAAGAAACAAAATGATTGGAGATTTGTTATAGACACCTTACCAGGAGTAGAGCCAAACGTTCCTAGCCTTGATAACTTTGGCAATGAGAAAAACAAAGATCTACCAATAGGATTGTTTGAAGATCAAAAAGCTCATGTCAGTGTTAACAATAGAGAGTCTGTAAATTACCTTGCTCAAAATGGCATTGAGATACCAGATACAGGAATGGCGTATTTAGATTTGGGTGAAGATTTTGGTAGAGTAAAATTAAACCAAGCCGAAAGATACCAGGTGCAAAAGTATTTTACCAATCAACCTATTGAGTTAAGAGATAGGAATGGTGAACTTATGTTCCCAGACAAAGGTGCTATGCCACTGTGGGATGCTGTTGATGAGCTTACAATAGGTGATTCTAAAACATCTAATGTGTTCCGTAGTTTGCCTTTGGAAGGAGATTACACACAAACCAAAGAGTTGGATTGGGTATTAAGACAATATATGGACAACACTAAAGAATATTTTATGTCAATTCCTAGCTTTGCAAATAAAGCTATGATGCTAGAACAGGCTGAAAAACGATAGAAAGTTACAGTAAATTATGATACAATACAAATCAATATTCGGAGGAGGCAATGGCGACATTCGACATCAATGATGTAGCGAGGCGTGTCCAGTATACATCAACAGGACAAACAGGTCCTTTTAGCTTTACATTCCAGGTGAATGCTTCATCTGAATTGTTGGTGTATATAAATGACACAGAGAAAACAGAGACTACACATTATACAGTTTCTCTGAATGCTGATGGTACAGGTAGCGTTACCTTTACTACAGCTACTACATCTGGTGAATTGATTACTATTATTGGAGACCAGCCTCTATCCAGAACAACAGTATTCCAAGTAGGACAAGTCAACCAACCAACAACTCTTGAGACAGAGTTTGATAATACATTAATTAGACAGCAACAAATCAAAGAGATTACAGATAGGTCTATACAATTAAAACCTTCAACAGGTAGAACAGTTACAGGTTCTGGTACGTCAGGACCATTATATTTCCCTTATGATACAACAGTAGCAAACAATGCTAATAGAGTATTGAAGTATGATAGTAATGGTACATCATTAGAGTTAGGTTCTACAACTACAAACATAGATGCTCTAGCCGCAATAGCCAGTGATATAACAACAGTATCAGGTATCAGCAGTAATGTTACTACTGTAGCAGGTATAGCAAGTAACGTAACATCTGTAGCTTCCAATGCCTCTAACATAAATACAGTAGCTACCAACATTGCTAACGTTAATACAGTAGCTGGTATATCATCTAATGTAACTACAGTTGCTGGATTAAGTACAGAGATTACTGCATTATCTGGTGTGAGTTCTGCTGACTTAATAGCAGTTGCCGCACTTGGTACAGAATTAGCTACACTTGCACCAATCACTTCAGATATTACTACAGTTGCTGGAATAAGTGGTAACGTAACAACAGTCGCAGGGATTAGTTCTGACGTTTCTACAGTATCTGGAATCTCAGCAAACACTACTACAGTTGCAGGTATCTCTGCCAATGTTACAACAGTAGCTGGTATTAGTTCAGATGTAAGTACAGTAGCAGGTATTAGTGCTAACGTTACAACTGTTGCAGGTGATACAGCAAACATAGCAACAGTAGCTGGTAATACTACAAACATTAATACTGTCGCTACAAACATTACAGATGTAAATACATTTGCTAATAGATATAGGATTGCCGCTACAGACCCAACAACTTCCCTAGATATTGGTGATTTATACTACGATACAACTAATGACATAATGAAAGTGTATGGTAGTTCTGGATGGCAAAATGCTGGTTCATCAGTTAATGGTACATCTGCACGATTCCAATACTCTGTAAGTTCTTCAACAACAACAATTACTGGAACAGATGATAATGGAAACACTTTACTCTATGATGCAGGTTATATTGACGTATATCTCAATGGTATTAAGATGGTTAATGGAAGTGATGTTACTGTTACCTCTGGTTCTTCTGTGGTATTCGCTACTGCTATTGGCACATCTGGCACTGACACCGTTGATATTATTGCTTACGGTACTTTCAATGTTGCCGCTATTGATGCAACCTCGATAACAAGTGGTACACTAGGATATGCAAGAGGTGGTACAGGACTAGGTACTTTA
>Ga0222719_10000692_pt1 | contig 33620 bp, 34 predicted proteins | sample C33_34DmetaG_FD_165039 | JGI IMG/M metagenome (GOLD analysis project Ga0222719, IMG submission 165039) | Estuarine water microbial communities from San Francisco Bay, California, United States - C33_34D | ecosystem: Environmental > Aquatic > Marine > Unclassified | place: USA: California... | reverse complement strand
CTTACCGTTGGGCTATTGCAAATGGTATTGCCAAGGAGCAAGCTCGTGCTGTACTACCTGAGGGCAACACTGTGAGCCGCATGTACATGAACGGCACACTGCGTAGTTGGATACACTACATTGAACTGCGTGGCGCAAATGGTACACAACAGGAACACATGGATATTGCTCACGCTATTGCGGAAGTGATTGCGGAGATATTTCCCAGTGCAAAAGATTACCTTTCATGAATTCAACATGGGTGACGTTGAAGACTTAGAAGTTTATGCCGCTCATCCTATTAGTGATTGGATCACAAACACAGAAAAGGGCAAGTGGGTTTTTGAACGTTGTAAAGATCTTGCCTGGCACAGTCGCACAAACAACAGTTACGGGTGGACCATATCAATTCGTGGTAGTATCACAGACAAAGACGCAACTGAATACTATCTAAGGTTTCCAGATGCAACCTGTTAACATTCCTTTTATTGGCATCAGCCGACTATACAACGATCATAGAGAAGAATTCTTAGATGCTGCTGATCGTGTACTGCGCAGTGGGCAACTAATGAATGGCAACTACACCGCTGAATTTGAAAGCTGGCTTGCAAAAAAGAACCACAGCAAATACGCAGTCACAGTACACAGTGGCACCACAGCACTTGAAATACAAGCCGCGTACTACAAAGAACTCACTTACCTTGAAAATCCAACCGTGGCTTTGCCTACTTTAACTTTTCCTGCAACTGGAAATGCGTTTGTCCGTGCTGGGTGGAACGTTACGCTGTTAGATTGCAACAGTTATGGTATGGCAATACACAGTGAGCACGAGAAGTTTAATATGTTTGTAATGGTAGGCATCTATGGACATCACGTTGACAAACTCTATGATGAAATATGGATGGGCACTGAAAATGTTATAGAGGATGGTGCACAACATTGGCTGTCTCGTAATTGCAGAAGATATGGTATGAGCACTGCAATAAGTTTTGATCCAGCAAAAAATTTACCAAACTTTGGTAATGGGGGTGCATTGGTCACCAACGATTTAGAATTTTACGAATTTGCAAAACGTTGGCGTAATCACGGTAAAGGCGGAGGAGTAACACAAACCGGTAGCAATGCAAGAATGAGCGAAGTTGATTGTGCTCAGATGCTTATCAAAGCAGAGTACATTGATAGCTGGCAAGAACGCCGGGCTGACATTGCTAGGTACTGGATGGAAAGATTAAGTGAGGCAGGGATATGCACCTTAATTGATCGTAAAAATTTTGAAGACCACTGTTATCATAAGTTTGTAATCAGTGTTGATAATCGCAACGAGCTAGAAACTAGGCTTAAGTACAGAGGAATTGAAACAAAGGTACACTATAATACACCACTGCACGAAATGACATGTTTTGCTAATACTGATAAACCTGACATGTTTGCTACTGCTAGTAGTTTAAGTAGACGTGTATTAAGTTTGCCTATATATCCTGAATTGACGGATTTAGAAATTGAATACATTGCGGACACTGTAATCGAGGTGCATAATTGAGATTAGGCTACACACACGAAAAAAGCACAACACAGTCAAGTAAGTATTGGACAAACACAATAGAGCCATTGCTTATTAGCGGCCATCTCGAATCTGCAATCACAAATACCTATGTTTACCCAAATAGAGTAGGATTGTATCCTGGACTTAACTGTCAATTCTTTTGTAATTTTTGCGGTCGAAATTACAATGCAAAGTACGATAACAAATTTGCAAGTAAAAGTTTAGACGTATTTAAACGTGTAATTGACGAAGATCCGCGTGACAGAAAAAACTGGCAAGACCGTTTTAGGATCAGTGGCGGGTTAGAGCCTTTAACTAATCCAAACATTGGCAATATTATACATTATGGGTCAACCAATGACTTTAACATGCAACTCTACACAAATGGATATGCACTCACTGAACGTTTCCTTGAACAGCAAACAGGTTTGCTAGATTTAGAAGTAATGCGTGTAAGTTTATATGGTCATGACGATCTAAGTTATAATCGCGTCACAAAGATACCAAAAAGTTTTGCCACTGTAAAAGAAAATTTGCGTAAATTTTTACAACTAAAAACCACAACCAAAGTAGGTGTAAACTGGATACTATTACCCGGTCACAGCAATGACTTGTACGGTTTAATTGACATGATTGAAGATATTAATAGTACACAAAAAGAAAAAATACAGTTCTTAACACTACGAGAAGACTTTTCACAAAACGCTAGTTATCTGAGTCACAGTGAACGCACAGAATTATACGATGTTTTTTTAAAAATTGAAGAGCGTTGTCGAAACAGCAATGACCTACAACACTTACATATTGACTATGGATATCAATTAGATCCAGTGCGCAAAGGTACCCCAGACGGCCCCCTCAGAATGGCACTGTACAATCAACTGAATCGTTACGGTTTTCCACAAATTGCAACAGCAATTGATAGCAAAGGCGACCTATATGTTTATCACGAAACTGGGTTTATTGATCGCCCCGGGGCCGATAGATATATTATTGGCAATATTGAAAATAGCAATATCGAAACCATTGTTAAGCACCACTTGAACAGCAAAGGTATAACACCAAAACCATTTGATGTTAGTTTCCTTGATGCTTTTGATCACTTGATTACACTTGCATTATCAGACACTGTCGGCAAATCAAATTGGCTGGAAATACTTGAAGAAAAATGGAAATAACCTACGGTAATCCGTTAAGACAATATCTATCAATCAAAAAAGAAATTGATACTGTAATGGACGATTGTATCGAACGTAGCAGTTTTATCGGCGGTTATTGGCATGATCGTTTTGAAGCAGAATTAGAAAACTATCTTGGTACTCATGCGGCACTAGCAGGAAGTGGAACTGCAAGTCAACATTTAGCATTACTAGCATGTGGTATAGGACCTGGCGATGAAGTTATTGTGCCAAGTATGACGTTTTTCAGCACAGCGGAAACAGTTAGTCAAACTGGTGCAACTCCTGTGTTTTGCGACATAAAATTAGACGACTACTGTGTTGACCCAACTTTGTTAGAATCGCATATTACAAGCAAGACTCGTGCGTTTATGCCGGTGGATTTGTATGGTCAACAATGCGATTATCGCCCACTTGCACTATTTTGCGCCAAACATGATTTACATTTAATCCAGGACAGCGCACAAAGTTTTGGCAGTCGCTACTATGACTTGCATGTGGGCGAGTTTGCAGATCTAGCAATACACAGTTTTTATCCTGGAAAGAATCTTGATTGCATGGGAGATGCTGGAGCAGTCACTGGTAATGAAAGTTTAATAAAACACATTAGAGAACTACGCAATCATTGTCGAAGCAACAATGAAAAATACTTACATACAGGCATTGGTTGGAATCATAGATGCGACGGACTACAAGCCGCGATATTAAGCGTGAAACTAAAGTATGTAGACACTTGGAATGAGCAACGTAGACAAAATGCAGAACACTACAACTACAGATTAAAAGACACAGATTTAATCTTGCCTTTGGAACAGTTCTATAACAAACACGTTTATAATCAATATTGTATTTTAAGTACTAACCGTGACCAGCTGGCGTTATTCCTTGATAACAAAGGCGTTAAGACTGGCAAACAGTTTCCACGTGGTTGCCACAGTCAACCTGCTTATAATAGTTCACATGTTCTGCCAAATACAGAATATGTTGCTGAAACTTGTTTAAGTTTGCCAGTATGGCCTGGTCTTACCGAAGGTGAGATTGATTATGTGTGTGATAATGTATTGCTGTACTTGGATTCGAAATAGTCTGTTAGCCAATGCCAATTGTTAATTTGCATTATATCTTCGCCGTTGTTGGCAAATTCTACACCGTCTCGAGCACCTTTTAAAACCCATTCAGCATAAGGACCTTCTGCATGAGTGGTCCAAATGTCAAGGCGGTATTGTGTCTCTATGGTTACTTGTCTACTAATACAACGACTTTGTAATTTAACACATTCTCTAAATGCTGTTCTCCATGCACGAAGAGGATCAGTGGCAAAGTAGCCATATGCGCTTATTATTGGTACGACCTCAACAGGAAAACTAGTTGTGAAATCTACTTCCCAACTTGTGGCATCAAGCACCAATTGACAGTTATACATGGTGACTCCTAACGTACCATACTCTAACCCATTGCTCATGTTCTTTCCGTGAAACAAATAATGACTAGGCACTTTCAAATAGTCAGGCTTAAAAGTAAAATCAAAGTCTTCATGTATTAAGGTCTTTGCAAAAACTGCGTAATAGTAATCTGTAGTGCTAAGTTCGGCGGCGGCTTTTAATGCAGGGACCATGCCTTCGACTCCATGACAACGTTTTGCTCGTGGATGTTTTTCTACCAGTGCTTGCCAATTACAATCAGCGTTGGGTTCGTCGTAGCTGATAAACACAATATCTTGTTCAGGACCTTTTAGGAATTTATTCTGTTTGTCAATGTTTGGATAATCGTACAACTGTGTCTTGATATAATTTTTTGCGTCTCGAGGCACAACACATACACTACTATCGTCTGTTAAAGGCACAATGTTTTTCATTTTTTCTTGCCATAACCCAATAGTAGGTGTATAAGCCATATTCTTTTTGTAAAACAATGTCACTGGTTGTTCAAAATTATGATTCCATACTGCTTGTGTTAAATCTCCGGTGTATTGCACTGTGTCATACATATATCTTTTTACACTAACACCTTCAACAAAGTGTAGTGTTTCAAAGTATTCTAGCACTGCAAGGTTTTCTGTTTTTTCTAGGAAACTGGGTACATGTACATAAAACGTATCGCCAAATTTTTGTTCGTTGCTGGCGAATACATGTAGCATATCCTGTTGCCATTCACTAGGGTGCCAAGTAAAATCAAAGTCTGTATATGTACAAATATCACTGGTGACCCAACAGTACTCCCAATCAGTTTTACGCAACACTCTACGCATTGTGTCCATGTAGTTGCTGATGTATCGTGTATTGATATCACCCTCATCTTTGCTGCTGGCTGTGTGCTTTATATGCAGTCTGTGAGCACCTTTCGTACGGTTTATGCAGTGATGATTGTAGTTCTTTTCTGTTGCTTCTTGTTTGGGTATTAGCATTGTGCCGCCATGCTCTTGGTGCTGACTTGGCCATATATGGATTTGATTGCTTTCCCATGGAGGTGGCTCCCACGCAAGATCAAAATCAGAATAATCATTGTGGGTATCTAAAATCCATAAGTACCTAGTCTTACAGTTTTGTAATAATTCATTTAGGTTTTTATTAGAATAAGCAACGTCAAACATGATTAGAATTGATGAAATTTATCAAAATACATTTTATGCATGGGCAAAAGAACATATTCCTTTAACACGATTGTGGTATTGTGATCCGCCAGGGACATCTGGTGTAAACAATCTTCGGATTCTTGGAGGACAAAATGGCCTTCAACATTATATATACCTGCATGACCAAGAGCCTATATATTTAGATTACCATAATGAATTATTTTATTCGTTAGACCTCAAAAATTTTGATTTAAACGGCACAACTGCTAATGGCGCAGACAAACGTGGTATTATAAGCAGCGAATATAACAGCGCAAGTGTTAGATACCTTGAAGATAACTATAATTTTTATTCATACTACTATTTTTTCCATGGCTGGGCATGTTTGGACTGGTACAGGGGATATGACAGGACTTTTTTAATTTCTAATCCTTTAGAACGAAATATAGAACACAGTTTTATAAGTGCTAATCGAATCATTGGTGGACGTCGTGATCATCGGCTACTGCTGTTTTATAAACTTTTCCGAGATAAGGCGACTAATAATAGTCTTATTAGCTTTCCTGCTGAGTGCCCCGAAACAAAACAATCAGTGTTAGAAATAGCATCTAAATATCAACCTATATGGAATGACTTACCTGATGTTATTAGCTCGGCTGATCTTCCGTGGAACTTTGAGAATGAACAAGGGCATCCAATGACCAGTTATATGCTTGACTTGGTTGAATTATCCAGCAAATGCCTTGCAAGAGTTGTGACCGAAACAAGTTTTTTTGGAAAGAAAAATCATTTAACAGAAAAAACTTTCCAGCCAATTTGTATGAAAATGCCATTTATTTTGGTTAGTAATGCGCACAGCTTAGAGTACCTGCAGAGTTACGGCTTTAAAACTTTTGGCCAGTATTGGGACGAAAGCTATGATACTGAAGAAAATGATTACGAACGTATAGACAAAATAAAAAATCTTTGTGTAAAATTAGACAGGCTGTCAACTAAAGAATTGAATGAACTTCATAAGGATGTGAACGAGGTAGTAGAATATAATCATTCCCATTTTTACAACGGTAATTTTGAAAAAATTTTATGGGCTGAGTTTGAAAACATGCTAGCTGAGATAAAAAATGATTTTTGTATTTGATAAAATTCAAGAAAAACCTTATCCAAATTTAGCAGATCATTCTGCTAAACCTTATACCAAAGATTGGCGCAAATACAGTCTGCAATGGCCTTTCAGCGAACCTGTTCATTTTCTTGAATATCTTGATCAAGAAAACATAAATTATACACTTGTGGATACAAACAATGCGCCAGCAGGTGCAGTTTACCCAGTGAGTCTAAGTTTTTTTGATTTTTCAGTACACTGGCCTAGTTTATTACCAAAAGCAGTTAAGGAAAAAAATCTTACTGTATGGTTTTTGTACAGTGAAGGGGATAATCCCTTTCGAATCAAGCAACATTTAGATCAACAACTACAAGGTATTAGGTATCATTTTACAAGTGCTAATACAGCATCACAACATCTAAAAAATTTTAGTTCTTTTGTTGATGACGAACTACTGTATAGATTGCGCAACAAAAGCCAGGCTGAACAGTATCACGAACAACAAAGGACAAGAAAATTTACTGCGCTTAGTCGCACACATAAATGGTGGCGGGCAACCACAATGGCAAGACTGTGGAGACAGAATATTCATCATTTTGGCTATTTTAGTTATAACACAGAGTTAGATGTTGGAGAAGCAGAAACTGATAATCCAATTGAAGTTGATAGTTTTGATAATCTAAGAAAATATACAAAACAATTTTTAGCAAATGGTCCATATCGTGCTGACCGTCATACCAGTGAATTTCATAATTTACATCAATACACAATACCTGAACATCATAATAACAGTTATTTGAATTTTGTGTTAGAAACACATCTTGACGTTGATCAAAGTGAAGGTGTATTTCTTACCGAAAAAACATTTAAACCAATCAAACACTGCCAGCTGTTTGTTATACTTGGTCCAGCAGGTAGTGTGGAACAACTCAGAAAAATGGGCTATAGTACTTTTGATCATGTACTTGATCATGGTTATGATACAATAAAAAATAATACCCAGCGGTGGGATGCCACCTTAAAGGAATTCGAACATTTAATCCTACACGAAAATTTACACCATTTATACATGAAATGCAAAGATGATTTACTTCACAACCAACAATTATTCTTAAACAGTAAGTCTGACCGTTTAAATAGCATACTACAAAAGGTATCCAATGCATAAAGTCAATAGTTATACAAGCTGGCAACCACTGGAAGAAGTCATAGTAGGCAGAGCATATACCTCTGATTATTTTGATCACATAGAAAATGCCACAGTTAGAGATCAGCTTCAGCACATATTACATGAAACAAATGAAGATTTAAATAATTTACAAAAAATTATAGAACAGTATGGAGCAGTTGTTCATCGTCCTGATTTATATGATAAAAAATTATTCCAGCTCGATCAAACAATAATGAAATTTGCTCCTTTGCCTCCACTAACACCAAGAGACTGGCAAATCACCTTAGGTGAAAAGTTATTACGAGTACTCCCTATCAATGAACTTGATCATATTTGCAATAGATACGGTGAAAGTGTGATTAACCCGCATGGTAATGAATATGATGAAAATTGTATACTAAATGGTGCAAGTGCTAGCTGTATTGTTCGAGTAGGCAGAGATATATTTTTCGATAACAGCGATTTTTTAACTTTGCAACAAAGCCATTGGATTAAAGAAAATGTGCTAAATGATCAAGATTATCGATTTCACGAATGCCAAACAGAAGGACACGGTGATGCAGTTTTTGCAATACTTAAACCTGGTGTAATCCTCAGTACCTATCATGCAGATGACTTGGATTTAGAAAGTGAATTTCCAGGATGGGACTTTTTAAAACTAAATGATCCAAGCATCAGAGCTGCAATGAATGTTGGCAAATTCAAAGAAGAAAACTTCAACGGTGCTTGGTATATTCAGGATCAGACACCTACTGCTGAATTCGCAAAGTTTGTGGATGATTATCTAAGCCAATGGGTAGGGTATGTTAGTGAAACGGTGTTTGATGTTAACTGTCTTGTACTCGACGAGGAGAATGTAATTTTTAGTGCATATAATAAAGACGTGTTTGACTACTGCGAGAAGCACCGTATAAATCCTATTATTAGTGAACTCAGACACAGTTATTTCTGGGACGGTGGTGTAAGTTGTTGCACACAGGACATTAGGCGTCGAGGCGGATTGGAAACATATCTCTAGTAAATGAGTCCGTAGGCAATACACCAAATTTCTAAAAATAATTTGTATGCAACATACACAACAGGCACACTAAGCATTGTCGCTAATAATATGCGTTCTGTCAAACTTGTTTCACCTCAATTCCTGATTTTTCTAAAAATTCAATACCGTCACGCTCACGATACTCAGTAGCATAATACACTTCTTTAATTCCTGCCTGATATATTCCTTTTGCACAGTTTAAACATGGTGCATGTGTAATAAACATTGTTGATTGATTGCCACTTTCATTAGATTTTGCTAACTTCATTAATGCGTTCATTTCAGCATGTAACACTTCTGGTTTACTTTTTAAACTGCCATCTTCTAGAACGTTTTCACAAACATTATCCCATCCGCTGGGCATACCATTGTAGCCAATCGAAATAATGCGATCGTCTTTTACAATAATAGCACCCACATGCAAGCGTTGCGCTGAACTTAATTGGGCAAAACGTTCTGCAACGTCCATATAGGCTTTTACAAATTTATCTTTCATAGTTTATTTAAGCATTAAGAACATTGCTTCGTTAATAGTGTACCGTCTTTTCACAGTGTGTACCAGTTCTTGTACCACACTTTCAATTTCTTGTGTTTCTAAATAGTAACGACGTAGCCATATCCACTTGCCTGAATGCAAGCGTAGTGGCACCCAGGCAAAGTGTTTAGTCCACTTTGGAGGCCCGAGCTTGGGCGTTAGCCGCCATTTGGTTGTAGGCTTCCGCCAGTCTATTAGCGTGTGTTCTATCATTGAAATAAGAGATATACATCCAATTATCTTTTTCATTGGAGTTAACCACAGCGTATCTACCAAGGATGTGATTGACTTCTTTAACACTGTATTCACCGTTTGCCAAGTAACTTAATTTAGGATTAGGTTTAGATTTTTTCTTAAACCAGTCAAACATTAACTTATTACCTTTATGCCATATTCTGTTTCGAACCGATCTGCATCGAGCCGGGTGTTTACCATTGGTTCTCCGCGGATGTTTAGACTGGTATTTAACAGCATGGGACAACCGGTCAGGAAATACCATTTTTCAAGCAGTTCACGGAATCCACTACCACAATCTTTGTGTACAGTTTGCACCCTCGATGTTCCATCATAGTGTATTATAGCAGGAAACTCGTCAGGTTGTCTACACTGTGCAACCACTTGCATGTATGGGCTAGTGGGTTGGTTGGGTGGCATTATGAAATAATCGTCAACGTACTCAGCAAGAATTGCCGGCGCAAACGGTCGAAACTTTTGCCTACGTTTTATTTGATTGACAGTGTCCTTGATATCATCTCCGCGTGGATCAGCAAGGAGACTACGATTACCTAAGGCTCTAGGTCCAAACTCGGCTCGTCCACTTGCTACTCCTACAATTCTGTTGGTCAATAATTCATCTAATAATTTGTTTACAGGGTAATCGCCAGGTATTTCAGTACCCAGATATGGAGTCTTCCAGTTTAACTGTTTACCGTAATCTAATGCGGCAGCACCTAAACTGCTACCAGCATCTCCAGGATTTGGCATGATCCATATATTGTCAAACAGTTCACCTAAGTTGCTGTTTGCCACACAGTTAAGGGCAACACCGCCCATGTAAACCAGATTGTTACACTTGGTAAGCAATTTTGCTTGACTCATAATGCTCATGACCATTTCTTCTGTGAGGCTTTGCGCACTAGCGGCTAGACTTTCTTTGTTTGCATTGTCAAAAATACCTTCAGGTAAGCCAATGTGGCAGTTATGCTTAAAAGTAATGTTTTCCTGATCATCAATGACCCTGCGTTTAAGTTCAGGCTTCCAATATAAATCGCCGTATGCAGCCATGCCCATTGTTACATACTCGTCTTCCATTGGACGTAGTCCTACCTTGCTGGTGATTGCACTGTAAAACAATCCAATGCTGTGAGGATATCCTTGACGCCAAACTCTCTGGTATTGCGCTTGTCCTTCTCTATCATACCATGCACGATAAATGCTTACAGTATCCATTTCACCAATGGCATCAATAACAACCACACAGGCCCAATCAAAAGGGCTGGTTTGAAATCCAGCCGCGGCGTGACTAAGGTGATGCGGATAACTGCTTATTGAAGGCTTGTGACGATTTTTAAGGGTTTCATAACTGAGACCCATGTGTTTTTCTACAGCACCACGTGCGGTCCACGGTCCATAGCACTTCTGCCCACTGCGCCACTGTTGATAGTTGTGCATCCAGGGACGCTCATAAAATGCAATATGATTTATCTCATGATTCATAGTATGATGAAGTATTTTTGGACACAATTCTGGATCGTTTTTCACACCGGTATATCGTTCGCTGTGTCCAGCATAAACTATATTACCCGAATCGTCTACAATGCTTACGGCGGCATCGTGAAAGCCTGCACTTATTCCAAGATAGCTCATTTATAGATAAAAGGATCTCGTTTGCGTAACTCTTTTAATTTTTTCCTGTAGCGTATTTCTAGTTTAATTTTATTGTATAGATTCTTTATCCATTTAATCATAATAGTTCTACCTGCTGTTGTATGTAATTATCATTGCTCCAATGATAATCATAGGTGGCACTTGCACCAGTGGTTTCAACGCTGTAAACGTCAAGATAGTGTTCTAATAGATTCCAAATATTTTCAGCGTCATTGGTGCAAAAACTAGCGTCAAGATCTACCTGACCTATTTGCGGGTGTCCAATTGTAAGAGTTTTATCTTCAGGATCAAAACCATTTGCCTGCAACCATTTTCTAAAGTTATTTAAATGCTCTTCCATGAAATCTTTACGTTTTGTAGAGTCGCCCCACTCAATATCAAAGTCACCGGCTGCTTCGGTTTGTGTTGCCATATTGGTTGTAGTTAATTCGTCAATGCGGCTATCAGCACCTTCGTCATTGAATACTTCCCAATGGTGCTTGCCTACTGCTTTGTTTACCCCTAGGTAAACACCACCCAAAGTACGGCCAAGTGTATCAACTCCAAAGTGTTCAAAGTCATCAGATTCAAGTTGAAATCTTGGTGCTCTTAACCAGCACATTAATTGACTTGGGCGTCTCCATTCGGGCGCCTGCACGGCTTTACGAGCACTTAGAATAAAACTTTCTGCTTCGTGACACAGTAGATTTAACTGTCGGATATGCCAGCGAATTTCAGGCGTTGCTTGCTTGTAAAATGAACTTAGATTGCTACTGCTACCTTGTAAATCTTCAAAATATCTGTGTAAGTTATTAAACTTTTCATGTACAATTTTTCCTCCAGGAAGATTGTGCCCGATAGGACCAGGTGTCACAGTATTTTCGGGAGTAAAATAGTCCTTGATTGTATAATCTAACCCACAAGCATTTATACTGAATATGCTGTGATTAATTTGTTCACACAAATATTTTAAATTACGAGAGCTTTTATCAAATCCTAAGAAGCAATAGTTTTTTTCTAAATGATAATCATTTACCAGCAAAAGGTTTAAACTATCTAACCATTTACGGCTTAAACTGTTATCAAAAACATCAATAAACACTGGAAGGTATTCGTCTTTTTTACGATCCTTAAGTGTTATTTTTACCCTATCCAGGTATGGATTGCCACCACTCATATATTTCTCTGTCCTTTTGTAGGATATCGGCCATGGTAAAACTGTCATTTCTGATCTGCTCTAACTGTAATATCCTACGTTTACCTTTGCTCATGCCCGCCCAATATTCATCGGGCCATTGCTCTTGCATGGTCGGACGTTGTTTTAATTGCAACAGTACATCACGCAGGGCAGGGCTTTTTACACTAGTAATTAGCAGGTCAACCTGCCGGTCCAATAATTCTCGAGGCAGGGCAAGGGGACTTAGTATGATATCAGGAGTAAATGTAAATATTACCTTTGCAAGGATGTCAACGCCCAACTTGTTGGCTAGTTCTTGTATGCGTTCTACTTCAAATAAGCCTGGTAGTGTAAGGGTAAAGTCTACACGCCACTGTCTACTATGACGCATGATTTCCATACCACGCATGAAGTTCGTATACCACTCACCGTAATCCAATCCGGTGCGGATGTATTCACCTATGCGTCCTGTTCCGTCGAGGCTTGCACAGATTTGGTAATCCCGTATTTGCGTAAGAATATCCTTATAAAGATTGATGCCACGATACTCAACCCTGCTGAGATTGGTATTATAACGAGCATATAAATTAGGTCCATCACCAAGTTCTATTATCCTGTTCATGTATCGCCAGTGTTGTTCATACATCAGCGGCTCTCCGCCTACCCAATATATTTCTTCAACCCTGTGCTGTTCAACAGCTTCAGAAAACTCTTCTTCAACTGTGCTTTGCTGAAATGCTATAATGTCTGATTTTATTTCAGGGAGCATCCAGTTGTTCTTTGGATTGTCCCAGTTGATCATGTTGTGCTGTCGCTGTTCGCTCTCCCACGCACTACTTAGCATATCGCCGCAGGTTCTGCATTTGAAGTTGCACAGATTGCTAAAGCGATAGTCCCAACTGATTGGTTGCATGGTTGTACTACCGTCAGGTTCTGTGGTTTCCTGTACACGATCATAATGATGTTTAAACAGGTGCCAAAAATAATCGCGATACACATCCGTGTTAAGCAGTTTTTTGTCGCACACTTCGCATTCAGGAGGAAGCTCGCCTGCCATCATTTGCCTGCGAATTCTGCGCACATGATCACCGTTCCACCATTCATCCAGTGTTAGAGGCTGATATGTGCCTGTACCGCTTTCAGTGTCTATGTACTGTTCAAAGTTTTGTGCTGGTTCTCTGCTGGCGCAACATAATCTGCGCTCGGTCTGTGGGCTTAGATAAGTATGTGTCCAAGGGGCCATACAGAAATTTTCTGGTTTCATTAATCTACTTATAGTCCAAGGGTGTACTAGTTGTTTTTTCAGATATCAAAACAAATTGAAGATAATTTTCCAAATCATTTTCACTTAGATAACATTGTTGTAAACACAGATCAAGGATGGATTAAAGACGAACAAGAAGATAGCATAGTAATATACAAAGGTTATGCTGACTATTTTGCAATTACAGATTTATTACAAAATTATCACACAACAACCGGCAACTACTGTTTATTACAATATAACAAACAAAATAAAACATTACAAATATTAACTGACCAATATCGTTCATTCACAATGTGGTATCAGCCAGGCGAATTTGTAGGCAATCTAAAACAAACACCGCATGCATTATGGGCAAGCAATCAAATCTCAATCAATAATCAACTTGAAGTTGATATAACCTATCTTAGCAGCAACGATCCTGATGTGATTGGCACCATTAATACAGATACCATAACCTATGATGAATGTTTGGACAACGTGCATGCTATTTTACAAAACAAAATCACAAGTTTTTTACAACACAATAAATTACCAGTGAAGTGTTTTCTCAGTGGTGGTATAGACAGTTTATTGGTCTACAGTTATATTACATCAATTACAGAAAATTTTTCAAACGTATTTTTCTATCATCAGGATTGGGACTATTTTTGGTGTCATAATGAGAGTTATATTCGAAATCACTTTAACTTTTACAATCAAATACACCATTGGGTAGAACCCTGTGTGCTTTCAACTGGTGCATGCGGTGATGAATATTTTTTCCGCAATCCACAACTAACCGATATATGGCTAAGTTGGCATGGATTACGACTTAAGGATTTTACTGCTAGCGGCGATAGATACAGCCAGGCTGCATACTACAATAAAAAAACCTATAACAACGATAAAGAAATCGAAGAAGTCAAATGCCTGACAAAGAAAGAATTAATAGAATGGATGTGCAACAGGCAAATCAATGACTGTCAACATTGGCATCTTGGCAATACACTAACATACACTCCGTTGCGTGACTTAAAAATTTACAAAGAAATGGCACGACTAAATCCTAAACAGTTGAGTAAACAAATCACCAGTAATCAGTTTAGCATTGATTTGGTTTGCAAAAACAACAGCGGATTAATAGATTATCTTAGCACTGATAAAAACACAGGCGAAACAACAAAGAACCTTTATAAATTGATGTCTAAACAAGCTGCAAGGTCGGGACAATAATCGTAGATTTTTATATTTTTTACAGTGTCTAATTTTTGTACAAATTCAAGAAACTCTTTGTGTTGTTGTTGATCGTACGGTAAAGTTTCAAGGTCTTTTATCACATCCAGTACGGCATTCACTGCATTGCTTTTTTGATCTTTTGGTATTTTAGATGTGCGCAACACACTAATGCATTTTTGTAAACGTTCAATCATGTGCGACCGTTGCGATAAAGGAAAGACACCCGCCGCTACCCTATTGTTTGTAAAATGCTCACTGATGTACGCAATACCAAAAGTCACCACTTCTGGCCAATCCTCGCATAGCCATTCTACTAAATCAGGAAAGTAAAAATAATTATAAGGACTTTGTGTGACATTTACCCTAACCTTTACATTTGGCAGTGTCTTTGCAAAGCGAAAGTTGTCTAAAACTTTTTCCCATTGTGTACCAAATCTAATATATTCTGCAGGTTTACCAACAGCATCCAGGCTGAACACAAGTGTTATAATATTATCGGTGCTTTGTAAAAATGATCTATCAAGTTCACTTCCATTGGTAAAGATTATATAGTTTGCATTTACACGGTTTGTTTCCATCCAAGCGAAGAATTTTTTACACTGCGGATCATAAAAAGGTTCTCCCCCTAGTACTGCAACATGTTTTATTTTGTTTTTAATAGGGTTTAGTATTTCATAATCAATCGCAGAGCTGTCGCTAGCAATAAAATCAATATTGGCTTTGCGGTAAAAGTTTTGCACCCTACTGCTTGCACGAGGCCAACATGTCTGACAGGCAAAGTTGCAAACATTACCTGGGCGTATTTCTAAAACATACTCTCCGTCGGCAAGATTGCTGTAAGCAGATTCACCGTTTAATCTTACGCTGTCTCTTCGCCCGGCTGATTCTATTTTTTCACATCTCACGCACTCAGCTGGCCATTCATTGTTATCAAGTTGTGTTTTTAATGTTTGTAATTCATCACTGGATTGCCATTGTTCTATGCTGGTGTTAGCAATGTTGAACTTTTCTATGTATTCTTTACCAGGTTGAAATGTGCAACAAGGTTTTAGCACACGATTGAGGTCCAATGTTATACCATTGGTCAAAAATTTACATTGCATATCCAATGGCCTCTGCTAGTTCACTGTGATCTGTGTAGAGATTCTGATTGCGCCTTGTGTCCAATCGGTTGATATCTAATAATAAATCTACGCCGTCTAGGCTGTTGCCATTTATCATACAATCTATTATCTGTTGAAACTGATTTTGATGAAAATTGCTCACTTGTGCCTGGTTTAATTTTTGTATTGCTAGCTTTTTTAATTTTTCAGGTATACAAAATACACTGAGATGCTTTGCTTCATGTAGCATATTCCAATATATAAAATCAAAATCTTGTTGATCAATCCAGCAAGCCAGGTCCTCAAGGTATAAAATATTATAAACATTTACAGTGCTGCACACTTGTAGCTGAATATTATTCCACCGATGTCGCAACAGCCTAAACTTTTGTATATTTTTCTGCACGTCTGACCATTGTGCATTAGCACGTTGGTATTCAAAGCGTTTTTCAATATCATCTATACTAAAAGCAACTTCAACAGTTTTAAAGTGTTTCCATATATCTTCGCCTTGCTCTGGATAATGGGTACCATTTGTATTATAGTGGATCTCTACATTTTCTGCAACACCTGTATCCACTAGTCTTTGGAGTAGATCGAAGTGTTCTTGTATCATAAACGGCTCTCCGCCGGTGAACTCCATATACCTCACATCATGCATTAATGGTGCAAGATTATCCCAGAAGGTTTGATTTTCTCTAGGCCAGGCACCGTCTTTGAGCATCTGGTAGTGTACGTTATCTTTTCCTGAAAATTTTATTTCTTCTGCGGCAAACTGACTGCTGCTCCACGATCCGCATATACGGCATTTAAGATTACAAATGTTGCCCAATTTAAAATCTATGAACATCAAAGGCTTTGCATCAGCAGACCAATCAGTGTCTACAATAACATGTTTTAGTCTATCCAATGTGTGCATGCGTTTGCTAGTGCGGCCTGAAGATTCTTCATTCCAACATTTTTGACATGTGTTAGGTTGCTCGCCGTTTAAAAAACTCTGTCTTAGGTCTTGCATGTATTTGCTGTTTTGTACCTGTTGTAAGTCGGTGCTGATTAAACGATATTTGTTGCCCAATTCATCTACAATTTCATCTTCAGCAAGGCAACATGGTCGCACCGTGCCTATTGGAGATGTTTCTAAACTTACCCACGGTAAAATACAGAATTTATCGTGCGGCAGTTTCATTGCAACAGCTCAGTGAGTTCAGGAATAACATCCAGTATCTTTTCATTGCGTATTTGATCCAATTGGTTTGTGCGATTCCAAAATTCTACTTGCAAATCTTTTCTGTCCTGTGCATCAATAAAGTTAATGGCGCTCTCAAAGCCTACCGTGGCACGTTGAAGTTTGTCTAACGGACGCAACCACTCAAGATGTTGTAGGTACTTTTCTTTTATTAAATTTTTTCCACGTTCTCCAGCAACCTGTATACGATAGTGTGGTGGATCAAATAAGCAATTGATATTTAGGTCTTGTGCCTTAAGCAATCCTTTGTTGACCCAGTCCTGATGAAATTCAGGCAAATGTAGTGCGTTCATGATGCTCAGTGTTGGACTAATATAGAAATCAACATTGGGACAAATTTCCAACATGTCTCGACGGTTTTGTTCTACTTCTTCCCATTTAGTCCCTTTACGAATGTATTCGGCATGTGGACCCATTGCATCCAAGCTGGCACCCACTGCTACGCTATCAAATCGTTTCCAATAATCAAACACACTACGATCTTTTAATTTGACATTGGTGAAGTTTGTGTTGTATATTAAACGCACATCAAAACGTTCTCGGCGTTCCAATTCTTCAAGGATAAGATAATGTTCTTCCATCATCAGTGGTTCGCCGCCGGCAAAATATATTTGCTCTACATAATCGATGTGTTCCATAAGTTGCATGTACATATCGTCAGGATCACGCCCTGCAATCAATAGAGGTTTATTTTGTTTCCCCCATTCAGGGCCTGCTAATGCTACCTGATCTTTATACCAACTGCTACTGAAACTGTGTCCACAGGATCTGCACCTCAAATTACATAGATTACTAAAGCGTATATCCCAGTAAACCATTTCAAATCTTTCAAAGGTACCGTCTGGTTGTGTTTCATGAACACGTTTTACTAAATGTCCATGATGCTTGTTTGCGCTTTGTCTGCCACTGAAGAATCCAGAATTTTCTTGCTCATAACAACGTGTGCAGTACTCATTGGGTTTTTCGCACAACATGTCGTTGCGTAATTCTTTTAGTTTTTTACTATTCCATAATTCTTTTAACGTGTTTTGTTTTACACTACCTAGAGGACCGGTTCCTTTATTTTCTGCCAAACAGCATGGCATGGTATCACCCTCTGGATAAACATGCATGTGTATCCATGGATACATACAAAATGTCTTACTTTTCATAAGCCATTGTTTTTCAACGTCGTTGAGCTCCTCTACACTGATTTTCCAAGGTACCGGACTGCCATATACATAATTGTTTACAGATTTATTTTTTGTTTGCCTAATAAAGTCGCCTGAGCATTTAAAAAGATTAAATGGAACCTGATCAATGTTTTTTTCAAATGCAATGCTATATTCATCTTCTACATTTTGATTTGTAGTAATCACACAGATAAAAAAGTTGCTTATATCAACGTCGTTAGCAATTTGTTGTAAGGCTTGAAGTTTCAATCCACAGGCTTCATCTTTGTTGTAATCATCTTTTGTATATGTGAATATTAATCGCTGTTTGATGTTATATTCGTTCTTATACAAAGTCATAAATTGTTTCTTCAAAGCATCGTAAAACTCAAAGTAATCATCGGGCAATTGGTCGAGATTAACAACACAAAGCACCTCATGTTCCAGTTTCATTTCTTTTACAACGTCAGATAGATTCATACCATTCACCTAAATTCACAAATGTGTCGCAAAAACTTTTACCACGTCTTTTATCGTATTGTGCGTAAAAATGCTTAAAATCGTTGTGCAGTTTTGGCATATCAAAACTGTCGCTGTGTGGTGTTTTTACAACATCTAAATAATCAATAAGACGCTCGATATGATTACGCTCATGAGCATGTACATGACTATGTTTTTCATTAGCGTCTAGCCAGGATTGCAATCTGTCACGATGATGCATTCGTATATCATCAGGTAAAACCAGTGGTGATTGAAAACTTGGAAAACGTAAAATATTCAGTGTGAAATTAGGAAAATCTTTACCGTACTGTGTTTTCCATTTCAACATAAGATCTAGAAACTCAGGAAGACTTTCAAGACACAGTGCATTGATCGTGTTCATAACATGCAATCCTCGAAGTTTGCCACTGCTCATCAAAAAGTCCATGTTGCTACACCATTGATTCCAATCTAATCCGTCACGAATATACTCTGCATGAGCACCCATACTTTCGTTACTGGTATACAAGTCTAAGTCTATGCCGTCACATGCGTCAAGTAATTGCTCTAGTTTATCCTGTTCAAAGCCAAGATTACTGTTGATTGCAAGTCTTGTATGACTGCGTCCAGGATTGTTTTTAAACCAGTCAATCAGTTTCCAAGTATGTCCACTCATCAATGGCTCGCCACCTGTTATACGCAGTTCATCAAGTGTGCTGTGTAGATCACTTTCCCACCAAGCAAAAAATGCTTCCACATAGGGATTAATCTCTGTAATTTTATACAGTTGTGCCGAGTCGTGCTTGTGTGTAAAATGATTGCGTCCGTCACTGATTAAATTTTCATATGGACCGTTGCGTATATCTTTAACCCAAGTGGTGCTGAATGCTGGATTGCAATAACTGCAAGCAAACTGACATGTTCTATCAAATGCTATTTCAAGTGTCTTTAGATTTACGTCTTCGTCTACTGGAAGATTCTTTGCTGCTATTAAATCTTCTTCGCTGTATATTTTACTTTTGTAAACGCGATCGCTTACAGCGTCACGACCCATGTCTTCTATTTTCCAACAATATTCGCAACCAGGTGGACGTTCTCCTGCTTGCATCATTGCACGATCTGCTTTCTTTTGGTCGGTATTGTGAAGCAGCCTAGGGTTAGCCCTGACCTTATCAGATTCCACTAAATGGGCTGGAGGGTGATGGCAACTTGTAGTCATTCCACTTCCCAACCAAATGGTAGCATTATACCACTTGGCTCCACAAAATGAGGCACTAAGTGAGTCTAAGACTGTTTTTTTATAATCTATATCTTTCATTTATCTTCAAACAAATTGTGCATTCTATGTTTTTGTTCAACTCCGAACTCTTTGAATCTATGTTGATTGTAAAGTAAATCAGGCAACATGTCATTGTATAGCTGTTTTAAATCTTGTGTTTTTAACCATGCAATTAACTTGCATATATTTTTGTGGATATCATCTATATTGCTTGTTTCAATATTAATGTGTGGCCAATAATGGTTAAACGTTTTAAAACCGTGTTTACGCAAGTATCGATATATTTCAAGTTGCCCATTTATAACAAAAGGACGTAAACCTATAATTGGCTTCCATGTTTTTTCCGTGACAAAAGTCCAAAGGTGATCTTCAAAATCAGTTTCACTTACTACTGTTAAAAAATGGTTCTGCCAATGTTCAGCACGTCCAAGACTACTTATATCATGTGGTATACCATATTCGTTACTCATACCCCAATTTCCGTCTTTGTATTCTTCAATACTTTCTCCAAGATTGCGGTCATTGCCTAGCGTTATAATCCCCAACGATGATAACTGGTTTTTATCTAGCAAACTTACAAATTTTTTCCTATGTTCACGTGGCTTCCGATTATAGTTTAAAAAGATATAGATAGGATCTTGTAGCATCAAATCATTATTGCTATAATTAGGAAATAAATCACCGATCACAGTACTATGAAAGTTGAAATTATAAGTAGTATCAAAGTGTCCTAATAAAAAACTATTTTTTGCTTTACTTTCTTCAATTAAATCATTGGTTTCATCTTTGTTAAAGAAACATGGATCTTCACTTGCTAGAAGAAAAATATTATCAATGTGGTTAGACTGCGTAAACTTTTGAAATTTTGCATACTCGTCATTGTCAAATTGCGGACCGAACCACGTCATGTTTACTAGCAAATTTAATTGCTTTGGGAACTTTTGGTATATCTGATCTTTGATAGAATGCATTAAGGCCTGTTGATAACAATACCATTGACTGTTTTCGTGGAATGTGGCGCCAAGTGTTTTTAACAATTTAACATTTTCCTTATGCCAGCTTCGATTGATGTGCTACAACTCAATCCTATGCTTTCTAATCTTTGGGTGCTTCCTAGCCTATGACTCGCCCCTTCAGGCTGATCGGCTTGCGTTTGTACTGGTACTGTTTTACCATGCATCACATTAAAAACTGTTTCTGCTAGTTGTATAAATGTTGTTGCTTTGCCGGTTGCTACATTTACCGTAAGCGTATCGTCCCGATATAATAAATGCTCAAATACTTCAAGTGCATCGTCGATGTATACCCAATCTCTAGTTTGTTTTCCACTGCCCCATACGCTGCATTCACCTTGCTTTGCCCTGTCTATGATACTTGGTAAAGGATAATCTATTGTCTGCCCAGGCCCATATACACTAAAAAGTCTCATTATGTGGGCTGGAATATCGAGTTTTTGTAAGATATTTTCTGCAACAATTTTGGTCAATCCATACACATCAAACGTTTGTGCGTAGCCAAATTGTTCTTCGTGCATGTGATTTCCTGGAACTTTTTGTAATGATAACGGGTATCCAGCACAACTACTTGGATAAATTATTTTCCTACACCATTGTTCGGCCCATTTAAAGGCTATTCGATCAATTTCAATATTTTCTAGAATACGCCATTTATTAGAATCTATTCCTTTGCGTCCGCCTACATAGGCAGCAAAATGATACAAACAATCAAATTTTTCAGCAGGTAGATTTTGCTTTACGTCTTGTGTAAAAGCGGTGACTTCATGCCCTTTTTGTTGTAAATGTTTTACGGTATGACTACCAAGAAAACCATCTGCGCCTGTTATTATAACCTTCATATGTACTAATTATTGGTTATGAGCAGTTGGCTAGATATTTACATTGTTCCCACCATTCGCGCATTTCTGGAAAAGTTTTTACAAAGTTTGTGCCTCGTCTACGATCGTGCTCAGAGAAAAAACGATAAAAATCTACTTGTTGAGCTTTGACATACTCAGGATCTAATTCTGTTTTCATCCATACGAGATCTCTATCAAGTCTGTGTGCTTCGTAGTCTTTGAACCCTTGAAAACGCTTTTCAGGAGTTTCTTGGTTATGTACCATCCACATCCATAATTTTTCCATTTCATTAGCATAACTATCAGGAAGTATCTGCATGCTCTGCCAGCTGGGTGTTCTTAGTACTGGGGTGTCAAACCAGACTCTTTGATAGGTTTTACTATATAATTGCCGCAATCCTTGAATGCCAGTGACTAGTTCTTTAAAACTACTAACTGATAAATTATTCATTGTTATAATGAATGTAATACTGCTCCTTTCAGGTATCTCGTACAAAAACTGGTTAATTCTGTCCCATAACAAGTTAAAATTTAAACCATGTCTTATGTATTCTGCTTTTTCCATCCAAGCATCTACGCTAACATACTGCATAAAATGTTCAACTCTATGCCCTTCGCAAATACGTTTTACATAAGTTTTGTATTTTTGCCATAGTTTTTCTTCAACACTGAAGTTGCTGGTGACATTAAGATGCAATTTTGGATTGGAGTGTGTTAATACATGATCAAACACACGATATGTGTTTTTATCCATAAGCGGCTCCCCGCCGGTCATGCGGAAATGCTCTAGTTCAGGATACAGTTCAGGCCACCATTCCCAAAATGCTTCAACATATGGATTGTGTTCTCGATGTGGTATAGGACGTCTTGCTCCACGGAAGTAAGCAGGATCGTTGTGAGGTGTGGTAGTAGGAAACGCTCCGTGTTGCTCTACTTCAGCCATCCAACTGCTAGAGAATTGTGGACTACAATAACTGCATTTTAGGTTGCAAGCACTGTTAAAGTTTACTTCGACATAACTGGGTATTACATCTTCGTCGCCAGTACTGGTTGCAATAATATCAAAGTCTTTCATAGCCCAAGGCTCGCCACTGCGATAGTGCCTGTCACTGAGCTTGCCATTGTCTTCCATTGTCCAACAATAACTGCATTCTGTAGGTCTTGACCCATCAAGCATTAACTTTCGCTGTTGTTTTTTATAATCAGTGTTATGTAAACTACTTGGATTTGTTGCAAGTTTGTCTGTAGGAATATTATGTAGTGGAGGATGATAGCAACTGTTGTTCATGCCGTTTGTTAAGTGCAAACTAACCTGCTTCCACTTTGCTAGACAAAAACTAGGACTAACAGTGTCAAGTTTTTGTTGTGCTCGTTCAGCGTTACTTAAAAAGTCGCTTTTAAAATTTTCGTCTACGCCGTCGCCTTTATTTTGTTTCATAATTTACCAAATAAGTGTTTTGCCCAAATACTATGATCGTCTTTTTCAATAGGATGGTCATGACTAAATCGTTTGCTCCTTATCATGGTCTGCATTCTACGTTCGCCCCGATCCATAAAATCTGTAGCCCATTCTTTAAAATCACTTGTCTTTGATTTATCTAAATTTATCAATGCTGGCATTTTATCAACTATATTCCATAATCCGTGCAAGGCTGCATAGCACTCTTCGTGGCACGGATAAATTAAATCTAACCAAAAAGTGGAATCAGTGAATCCTAATGGGTTCACAAAATTAGATCCAATAACGGTTTTAGTAAAATTTGCGGAATGCATTCTAATAATATTAACAGCATCATCATTTAGCATTTGTACAAATTGATCAAAGTCTTGATATTTTAAAAAATCCAAGTGCTTGTCATAGTCTGAATCTAGTTGTCTTCCAGTTTCAGTGAAGGTGCAAAAGACAAAAATTTTATCATAATTTAACTTCTTCGTAATTTTATCAAGTTCAATCACCTTTCTTGCAATAAAATGATTGCCGACTCCGGGCAACCCAAGATTCAACCAATCAGCATCTATCATCATTGACAAGGTGTTGCCATAAACTTCATCTAGTCTATTGTGTAATGCAGTACCCCAGGTCCACGAATCTCCTATTGTAACACATAATGTTCTACTTTGTCTAGATAAAAAATCGTATGTGTTGGTTGGCTCTGTAAAGTGGCTGTTATACTGGTTGGCAATCTCAAAGAAGCGGTGTAGATTATCTTGATGTAAATTCATTCCAATGGGTTGCCTTTTGTAGTGCTAGTAAGTTTTGATAATTGTGTTCTAAAATTGAACTCATTTCATCTAAGATAACATCTAATTCCTGTGGTGTTTTACTTGCAATGTAATCCACGACTTTTGTTATCTCATGAATTGACCATGACGGTGGATCTTCATTATATCCTTCGTCCCACCATTGATCAAAAGTTTTAAATCCAAGTCGTTGTAGATGTTTTAGGTAATTTATTGGTCCTTGTACTATAAATGGTGTCTTGAGTAATATTGGTCTGAATGTTTTTTCTGTCATAAAGAAAGTATTACCATTATAAAATGTTTCACTTACGATTTCCACAAAGAAACTTTTATACAGATTAATAAATTTATCTTTTTCAATTTGGTGTAGGCGAGAGCTAAAGTCTAATTCCTGAGGGTGATTGTTTTTTTCAAATGTATAATCTATATCATCTATAGTCATTGGTGCGTAAGATAAAAATTTTGCATAATCTGAAACATCCGCAATGTTAAAATGTTTTACAAGCTCTTCAAGTCCAATGTTGTCACGGTGGTAATCATTGTTGTGTTTATAATGATAGGTGCTAATTGTTTTTTCACGATACTTGCGGTAAAGGTATTCACTGAGATAAAGACGCGGCCCATTTGACCTGCCAATAAATCTACCAAAATGATACAAGGTATTAGTTTTGGGTTGATTGTGATCGTACTGTTTTTTTAATTCGCGTGATATCAAATGACTACTGTTTTCTGTGATAATCTGTATACTACTATGTTGCTCAAGTAAATTACAGGTTCTGAGTGTTATATTTTTTGTATTGTAATTGTATTTTTCTGCACACGATTCAATTATTTTGTAAAGACCAATATGCTCTGCATCAGGGCCTTCCTTGAGTAGATCAATTTCAATATTTTGTTTTTTATCCATTGCTACACACAAATCTCTGACAAAACTTTCCACTTCCCAAATCTGATTTTCTGTGGTTGCAAGTTGTATTATCACTTTTCCTTTTCCATTGGACCGCGGTTAGCATAATTGCTACGGTAGTGTTGTTTAAAAAAAGCACTTGAGTTTGATGAAAAAAGATTCATAGGCAAATCTAATTGTGTGTTAAGTTCGTCGGCATAACGCTCAATAATATCGGCAGGGTCCTGATCCTTCATGCGATTCCAGATATCTTCTAAAGTATCAAACCATTGAACCTGTTTGTGGTTCCAGCTACTCAACATGGTCCACTGTGTGCCCATTCTTGCACCAGCAATAGCCCATTCACCGTGCTCAACGTCAATACCAATGTTATGCCATATGGTTAAATGATCAAGATTGCGAGCATGCACACGGTCTCTAAATTCTGCAACTGTAGGTTTACGTCCTTGATCCAAGCACATTTTTACACCTTCTCTAAACCCTGCTCGCCATGCATGTTTGGGCGATCCGTTTGGGTAAGTTGTGCTATAACAATCGTGCATAGGCCAGTATAGAGGATCAAAACAAAATTCAACATCAGTAGCGTCATTGTCAGTGCTAGCTTCATGTGTGCGCATGTTGAAAACAAAATCTTTTGTCCAGCAACTGAGTCCACCATTGCCGTACATTAGTCCATTGATATGATTTCTTGCTCGCCAACGAAAAACTGCATGCTCACTGATTTCATCTAACTCGAGTGTTGTGTTGAAGAAACTTGCGTCTGGTAGATTGTCTCCATCTATTAAAACAAAACGTTCTGTTTCACTTGCATCAGCAGCCGCTTTGTGAGATGCATCACTGCCTTTAACACCGTCAACCCGTTTTGCCCACGGAACCATGTTTTGTATTTTAATCCAAAACTCTTCTTTTTGTGGTTCGTCATAACTTAGATAGATACAATCTAGATCAGCTACGTCTACGCTTTTCATCTCTCTCCTGGCTAAGTGCTAATTTGTCTTCGGGCGTTAATCCAATGTCTGGCACTAGATTTGTAATGCTGGTATTGAAACTGAAACTCCAACGTTCGCCTTTGCTTCTAAATGGATAAACTTCGTGCTGAAGCCATGCAGGGAAAAAGTATATATCGCCAACTCGTGGTTTTACACGCATACCTTGAACGTTAAATTCAGCAGGAATGCCGCAAAGGAATTGCAACATACAGGCGCTAGGATCATGATCACCATCTTGCCATTCGTCTTCAATATCGTCAGGTAGCTTTAAATATCCTACACCGCTTACCATTCCTGTGTGCTTGTGCATGGGATTCCAATCACCGGCAACGCTGATGTTGCCCCAACAACTGTGGACTGCGCAACTAAGTTGCATGTCGCGTAAACGAGTTTCCACTATTTCACGATGTGGTTGTGTAATAGCATCTCTCACACTTTCCCATTCGATATCCTTTGCCGCTTTGTACAATTCGCTACTGCCAGACGCAAGTAGTTGTACCAGTGGTGTTGCTTGTTCTTCAGTAAGTACATTAGCGTCGATGGTAAACTCGCGTTTCAAATCGCCAGCAAGGAAATAGCTATTGTCAAGTGCTTGATTGTGTCGCTCAAACACATCTATCATAAGTGCTTGAACTTCGTTGGACATTGTTTTCTTAACAATCGGTGGACCAAAAGGTCTAAGAACCTGGACATCTTCTCCAGGAGTGCTGTCTACTACATAGTGCATGTTGTATCCTAATAAGTTGTGTTTACCGCAGGAATAAATCCTTGTCCACTACTTATTAGGCAACCAGGCCCCGCTGGCATAAAAGCTATCATGCTCCAGGTAAGTGCATCAGGATTCACATATAGTGTGAAAGGAACTTGCACCCATTCTCCTGTTTTTTGATACTGAATCGTGGCCTGTCCTTGTGCAAACGCTATCTCACTGTACTTGTCCTCGATCATGTTTGTCATTTCTGTGCTAGGATTTGTACACTGTGTGGTTATAGGAAGGAGCATTCCTCCTTGGGGTGGTTCCTCTGCTTGCGCTACACTGGTTATTATTATTAGGAGTGTAGCAATATATTTCAACATTTTCTTCTCCAATGTTAAAATATTTACTCTAATTCGTAGGTTTTAAGACTCCAATATTTAGATTTAATCGCATCTACAATCATTACATTGCTAGGATGACAGGCTGTGCCACTGCTTGCTGGTGTTAATTTTATGTATCCACGTGTGTTTAGTTCAACTATTTTTTTGTTTTTGACTATAACATGATAGTTGCTTGCATCATATTGTTCTTTTGTGATTTCTATGTAATCCCCAGATTCATCACTTGTTGAATAAGCGAGAGGATGCCCAGATTCAATATCGTAATAGAGCCTGTAGGTTATTTCAGCGACAGTATCTATTTGCACCATTGCTAAACCTTCCCAAAAATTAGTCATAGCAGGCTCCAAAATCTTTTGCCATTTCTTTTACATGATAGTGTAGCAATCCCGATTGACTGTGTCCGTTAAGACGTACCTCACCGCTGATGATTTCCCAAACCAGTTGCTTTTTCCATTCTTCGGCGCTTAAACCATTAATCTTGGGTTTCATATGAACTATTTGTGGGCCGCCTGCACCAGTAAACAATTCTTCTTCCATCATTCCTGCAATCACTGCGTAGGCAAGATCAGTGTTTACTGGTTCATCTTTAGCGTAGAGCAAACTGTTCTGTACACTAGACCAGTTGGTAAACAAAGTCTCGAGTGCTCTAGCAAAAATTGTTGCTTGTCTGCTTTGTCGCCAGTAGGTGCAAGCGTTATACACATCAGGCAATTGATTATCATCTATGATTTTGCGATAGTGTCTACTAGGAGCCCACCTGTCATGATATGTTCTACACCCTGTGCTAATCCATACATCATAGTTTCTAAAGTAGGGCCACCAATGTTCAAACGGCGAGGTAAGAATCATGTCTGCTTCTAGTTTTACAGTTTCGTGAAAGGGTGTTAGTGTAAATGCGTGTAACTCATTTTTATACCCTCCTAAATCCTCCGCAACTTTCACATAATCAAACAGTTCGTCTTTGATGTCGGACCCAGTGATTAAGCAAATCTTTACGTCACTGTGATAGAAACGTATGCTTTTTGCGAGTGTGCGGGCACATTCAACATAGTCAACATCGTCTGTGTTGAACGCAACAATTACATATCCACGCCAATCACTGTAGTTCACAAAGTCTCTCCAGATTACGCTTGCCCATTATGTGTAAATTTTGATTTTGTACTTTAATCTGCTTTAGCTTGAGTTCACTGTTTTCGTAGACATCATATCCCAAGGTCCATACATTGTCTTGTACATCTATGGTGCAATTATCGGGCACATTTATCAACGGCCAAGGTATAGCACACTGTGTGGGATGAGTGTTTCCGTTGCACAGAAGTAGTGCAAGGCTAAGTGCATAATCATTCCTAAATGGCTTTTGTTGAAATTGAAACAGTTGACAATAGTGTTTATAGTTTTGCTCTACCATGCGCCAAGCGTCAAATACATCCGTGGTGAAAGGTGTTTTGCGAAATACCATTACGGTAGCCCACCACATTTCTGTTTTCAACATACCAAAAGTTTCTGTTTTAGGTGCTGTTTCGTTAATGTACTGACGTGTATTGTGTGCGTATAGGTCACCATCTGCTTCTAGCAAGCACCTTAGTGTATCATCTTCAATCCAATAATCAGCATCCACCAGCAGGGTTATGTCATAAGGACTTAACTCCAGTGCGTCGCAACGTCCACCATTACGCCATGCTACTGGCGCATCACAGTCAGCCCAACTGCGCACACTGGCATAGCCTGGACCAGCGACTAAAATTTGATTGTCAAAACCACTGTATGTCCTTACACTATTGGTAATCAAGGTCACTGGAATATTTAGATGTTGCTTAATACGTCTGGCGCACTCCTGTGCTATGCGTGTATACTCTATGTCGCCATTGAAAGCGAATATGATTGCACCAGTACTCATCTTTGTTTACGCAGTTCTGCATGTTCTGCATGCCAGGCATTCATCTGTTCTTGCCAACGTTGTAGTGCCTGCGTCTTAAGTTCTTCAGCATCCACCTTTACAGGGTTGCCATGCGTGTCAAGTAAGACTGGTTGAAAATGAGCGTTTGCTAGGCATAAATTACAGTGCGTGACTAATTCAGGGCCTGCACACCATAGTCCGCCAGAGAAAGCAAACAGCATTTTTGCTTGATATTTTTCCCGTAGCACACGTTTTGCTTGATTGTGGTCAAAGCGTCTGCGGATGTTCTGTGAGAGTTTATCTGTATCCATAACTGTATTATACAGAATAATTAGTCAAAAATAAAGGCCCCGTAGGACCTTTTGGGTGTTAAAGAAATATTATGATGTTAGTGTCCAAGTTGCAGCGTTCTGCGTTGGTGTACCCCATGTGGTTGAGATATAGGTTGTGCTAGGTGGACGAATCACGGTGGTCATAGTAAGTGTACCATCAACAACGTCAAGCGCATCACCTGACCCTGATCCATCTGGAGCAATTGTGTCAGTCGCTGCATCTTCTAGTGTGACAGCGTAAGTAATTACTGCTCCGCTTATGCTTGCATTTACTTGAATATAGTTAGCAGTGTAAGGAGCAGTGTCAGCAAACTGTTTGAAAATTGTTACAGGTGTTCCAGTGTAATCGTTTACACCAGTGCCTGTTGCTAGTGTGTCTGGTGTACCTGAGCCACCAATCTTGGTTGTACCAGTGTATGCTACTGCGGCAATGGTCTTGCTGGCAGCCGCACCTGTTGCAACAATGGTACCAGATTGCGAAAGCAAATCGGCCCACTCGATACTTTTAGCATCACTACCACCTGTTAGACTCCATGCCATGCGAATCATACCGCCTGCGTTAAAGAAATAACGAAGTGTGTCTGTGCTACTGAAAGTGATTGTTTTTGTGGTTACTGCTCTCACGTCCCACGTACTGCTTGTTTGCGTGGTACCGTTTGTTGTGTCGTCACTTCCATTGGCTGCGGCATCATTTCTAGCGTTGAAAATTGCTGTAATGTTTGAACTAAGAGCGGCATACGCTTCGATTGTATCACCAGCATTAGGATTACTAATTCCAGTAATAGTAGTGCCTTGGTGGTTTGCAATGGATGTCATTCGAGTCAGCAAAGTAGCCCACTGCGTTGCAGTAATAACTGCGCCTGCACTTACCGCAGCAACTGTACTGGTTTGCCCGTAGCCTTTGTCGCCTGTACCCGATCCCCACACGGTGTTGATGTTTGCAACAGTATCATCACCGCTGCCGGCGGCGTTCCCCGTTGCAAAGATGTTGTAATCATCATCTAGTATGGTTGATCCACTTGAGTATGCCATTGCTTATCCTTTATTTTATTGTTACGATGGCTTCAACTGTCCCCACCGCACTATCTAATTTATCTTCTAAAGCTCGACCAATTACATTAAACGCACTGATGCGATCTGATGTACTAGACTGCGCCATCCCTTCACCTGCGCTTACCAAACGATCACCTTTGTGTACGACCCCAGTAACTTTTACTGGAACTCGTCCTGCCATTGCTACCGCTGGATGCGTGTCATTTTCGCCTGCACCACCATTCATTGTAAATGCTGGTTGTGTACTAATTACACCAAACACGTCATCGCTGTATGCTTGGTTGCAAAGTGTAATTTCTTGCTCACCACCAAGCATAACAACGGTGCCTGCATCATATATTGCATCTGCGGCAAATCGTTCCGCCAAGTCAGCGTATTGTGCTGAAGTTGCTTTTGCAAACACTGTGTTGAAGTATCCACTGGCACTACCAATGTTACCAGTACCGTTTGCTTGCAAGTTTGTAATATCACGTACACCCACTGTGCTAGTCGCACCGTCAATCTGCATCACAGTAGTTGCACTACCGCCGTCGTTGATGCGGAAAATCATATCTCCGTCTGAAGTTTGGTTTTGCACATAAACGTCTGTGCCGCTTACAAAGAAGCGTCCATCACTGTCACCACCAACATAAAGTCCAGTGTCGTTTAATATACTAACGCTGGTGTTATTACTTGTTGCTGCGTCTGTACGCATAAATGATGTGCTGTTTAAGCTATCAAGCGTATCGGCGTTTGTTGCTGTACCTTTAAACACCGCATTACTAACAGCAGTGCTCATGTTTAGACCTGGGCCAATTGTGGCAAAGCCTGAAATAGCAACAGCTGGAGTAAATGTTGCATCTTTACTCCACATGCCAACAATGGTGTTGTTTACATACATTTGCACTACAACGTGATCAACTGCAATGTTGTCAGTGATTGTGGTAACAATAGCACCCGAGGTACCAGTACCTGCTGTAAAAGCTGGTCCAATAGTGGTAAAACTAGAACCGTTGTAGGCTTTTAATTGAGCATTTGTGGTATCCCACCATAAATCACCAGTGACATTGCTAGATGGAGTAGAGGCACTAGATCTTGCACCTGAAATTGATTTAAACGTGGTTCCGTTATATGCTTTCATTACACCGTTGGTTTTATCCCACCAAAGTTGTCCTGTTAGTGGATCGCTAGGAGCTGTTGTATTTGCTCCGCTTTCTAGTAAGTGAATTACGTTTTCATTTAGAAACTCACCATAGCCAGCGTAGTTTTTACCCACCAGCGTCTGACTTGAATCTGTGTTGATGGTACCATCTGCAACCACTGCAAAGATTGTACCGTCTGTAAGGTTAATGGTATATGCCATTTTTTTCTACTCCAATTTCTAGTATTTACCAATTCTATCTATATGTATATTTATGATGCGCTAAGATTTGTTAGCGTTTGTATACGCACCGTGTAATCAATCTGAATTTGCCTGTTTAAACTTTTTTGCACAGGATGGAATATTACATGGGTAATAAGTCTAAGATCTGATGCACTTCCGTTCCAAGTTTTTAATCCAAGTTCGTCAAAAACATAATCGCCGTTAAAATCAGTGCTGTTATCAAATGCACTTTGTCCTGCAGGCTCACCATAATCTAACAAACAACTTACAATAATATCTGTATAAACTGTTCCTGTAGTATGTACCACCACAAGTTTATTACGAGTTGAGTCTGTATTTGATGCACTTAAATCATCTACAACTTTACTGAAAGTTGGATTGTATAAGTCAGCATTTTGTCCGGTAGTGTTCGGGGGCAAATATGTGATCACACCAGTAGGATCAACATTGCTTCCACCATTGCCAAAACTCATACTATAGATCTGGCCTACTGTACGATTTGCAAGGCTATTAGCAAGACTCTCACTCATGTTCTCATAGTGAATAGCATTTCGCTTATCAACTATTACTTCGCCGCTGTTTGGATCAAAAATTTTGATATGACCGCTTAAAGCAATAGCACCAGTATCGTTTGGCATTGTTTGCATTTTCTTTGTCTCTGTCTCTGACTTTTTAGGTTGTTTTTGATTCTTTAAATCCATACACTATTTACCTTTATATTTCACCGCGGATGAACCTTGCAGCCGATGTTGTTTGTTCTTGAAGAGCTATACCGTTACTTGCTGTGCTCGAACCTTGGGCGTACATTACATTTGCTCTTACAATACTTACAATCACTTCTACACCGTCGGCTGGTGCATTAACAAGTGTAACTTCAACAGGATTCAACTGTGTAACCGTATATGCTGATTGTGCAAGTTCGGCGCCTCCAACATTTACACGGACAACTTCTTCGATCTCTGTACTGTCAATACCGGTTCCAATACTTATATTGGTTGCTACAAACTTTTTAGTTGTACCGTCGCCTGTAAATGTACTCTTAGTGGTCTGTTGCTGATATGTCAGCGGTAGTTGTTCGCCGAATCCGCTATCAGTCACTGCTTCACCTGCGGTGTGTGATTGTATTGCAGTACCGGCAACACCTCTGCGTAAACCACTTACAGTGTTATTTGAAAGGTTTCTTGTTCTATAAGTAATCCTTTCTTCACCAACCATAACAACTCCTAAAATATTTTCAGGAATATCTGTTGGACTTACTTTAGTAGCATCAGTTAGATAAATTGTATCGTCGTCTGCCCCTAATGCTCTAGCAAGGGTTGTAGTGTTATTTTGATTTATTCTGTAAATCTTTTGATTGCCAAGCATGTCTTGGAAAATTCTAAATTCTATTTCTTCTGGTGTGACCGCCATTGTATAACTTGTAATAACAACAACATCGCCAGGGCCAAGTATACCACCACCAATGGTTACCACGCCTGCACTTGTTGCAGCGTATCCTTCACCAGGTGTCAATCTAAATCCATTTTTAGTGACTTCAATTCTGCTGTCGTTTGTTATTGCAACTCCAGTTGCTAGATCATTGCTTTGTAAAATTATACCAGTGGTTGCATCAAAATCACCACTGTCAAATGCAACTGCATCAAAGTCTACCGTGACCACTGTACCCGTTTCCGTTGGTCCCTGGAATACTTGTGTGAGTAATTGTTGCTGGCTTGTATCGTTGAACGTAACAACATTGATAATTGCATCACCTGCCGGACTTGTTTTAAGTGTAAGGGTGCTTCCGTCAACATCATAGGCAGCACTTGTGGTTACAGCAATTTTTATATTTGCGCCGCTGTCTGGTGGCACATTAAATGCAACGTATCTATCACTACTACCATCCCATGGTGTGAGTGTCCAATCAACGGCAAGGAATTGTTCTACATTATCTACATACACTTTTACATCGTTGTCTGAAACAAGTCCCTGGTTAATTTGTC
>Ga0222719_10000691_pt1 | contig 33646 bp, 39 predicted proteins | sample C33_34DmetaG_FD_165039 | JGI IMG/M metagenome (GOLD analysis project Ga0222719, IMG submission 165039) | Estuarine water microbial communities from San Francisco Bay, California, United States - C33_34D | ecosystem: Environmental > Aquatic > Marine > Unclassified | place: USA: California... | reverse complement strand
ATTTAAGTGAAAAAAATCTCGTTGGTCTTTCTTTTTCAGCTAATAAAGGAACTGGCTCATATATTCCCATTAACCACACAGAAACAACCAGTCTATCCGAAGCTGAGGTAGTGTCTTGGTTGAAACAGTTTCTTGAAAACAATCAAAGAAAAATGATAGGCCATAATCTAAAGTTTGACCTTGCTGTATTAGAAAACTATGACATTTCACTAAATAGCTTCTTAGCAGATACAATTTTAATGTCTTATGTTTTCAATAGCACCGCATCTCGACACAACCTCGATGCATTAGCTGAGCACTATTTATCTCGTAAAACAATTAAGTATGAGGATGTTATTGGCAAAGGGAAAACAAAACTCAAGAATTTTTCTGAAGTGCCAATAAAAGAGGCAACAAATTATGCTGCTGAGGATGCAGAAGTTACCTTATGCTTATATGAGACTTTGTTGAATAGGTTAACAAAGGAAAACAAGCAACTGCTAGAGACAATTGAAAATCAATTGGTTTTTGTATTGATGCAGATGGAAAAGACAGGAGCTTTAATCGATCAAGCACACCTTAATAGATTGTCGAATGAATTTGGTAGCAAACTTATGACGTTAGTAAAATCAATTCATGATAAATGTCAGACGGTATTTAATTTAGATTCCCCAAAGCAATTGAGCGAGGTTTTGTTTGATAAATTAGGCATATCCACCAAAGGTCTAAAAAAAACAGCTTCAGGCTATTTTTCTACATCTGAAAGTATTTTGCAGAAACTTGCTGAGGAGAATCAAGTTGTTGAGGACATACTCGAGTACAGATCATTGGCTAAATTAAAAAGTACTTACACTGATAAAATCTCTGAAATCTGTGATCATAATTCAAGAGTCCACACATCCTATCATCAAGCAGTTACGTCTACGGGGAGATTATCCTCCTCTGAGCCAAATTTACAAAATATACCCATAAGAACTAAAGAGGGAATAACAATTAGAGAAGCATTTGTAGCTCCACCTGGCAAGAAAATCCTTGCTTTGGATTATTCTCAGATTGAATTGAGACTTATGGCTCACTACTCAAAAGATGAAACCATGGTTAATTCGTTTAATAACGATGAGGATATACACAAAAGAACTGCGGCAGAAATCTTTGGTGTTCCTCTTGAGCAGATTACACCTGACATGAGAAGGCAGGCTAAAACAATTAACTTTGGTCTTTTGTATGGCATGAGCGCATTCGGTTTATCGAATCAGTTAAAAGTTTCAAGGTCTGAGGCAGAAATGTTTTTAACAAATTATTTTGAAAAATACTCCTCAGTGAAATCATTCATGGAAAATATTGTTGAGCAAGCCAAAGCTTCAAAATATGTAGAGACGCTTTATGGTCGAAAAATTCATGTGCCAAATATAGATTCACCAAATTATATGATGAGACAAGCTTCTGAGAGAGTAGCAATTAATGGGCCGCTTCAAGGTAGCGCCGCTGATATTATTAAGGTTGCTATGATTGAAATAAGCAAATTATTAAAGAAAGAGAATTTAAAAATAGATTTAATTATGCAGGTGCACGATGAGTTGGTATTTGAGGTTCCAACAGAATTTAATGATTCAAGCATTAAAGAAATAATCCAGCTTATGGAAGAAAGCACAAAGATATCGGTGCCTTTGCGTGTCGATTATGGATTTGGTGCTAACTGGAAAGAAGCTCACTAATATAGCTTCTTAGTTTCGCGATGCTAGCTTGGTCCTTTGTTGAAATAAGCATGGAATAGGCAAAAGTAGACTCTAGATTTAATATTGTCTTTTTTTTCTCATCCAAGGTTAGCTTATCTGATTTCGTCAAAATTATTGAATAGGGAATATTTAGCATTTCTAACATTTCGACCATGCGAATGTCACTCTCTCTCATAGGATGTCTTGCATCAGTAAAGATTAAAACATGTACGAGATTTACTCTTCTTTCAAAATACAATGGAATTTCTTTAGACCAATCTTTTTTTTGTATTTTTGATACTTTGGAATACCCATACCCGGGCATATCTACAATTAACCCTGCTTTAGATTTAAAAAAATTAAAAAGTTTAGTTTTGCCTGGAGTTTTGCTTACTTTTGCCAATTTTTTTTTGTTTGACAAAGCATTAAGTGCTGAGGATTTTCCTGCATTTGAAGCTCCTACAAATACGATTTCGTTTTCTGAAAAATTTGGGCATTGGCTGTAGCTGGCCGCACTTGTAAGAAATACCAGATCAAGGTATGAATGATTTATCTTCATAAGTTAATTATATAAAAAACTTAAGTTATAATTTACATCCTTTTTTGTAACTGTATGTATGAATAAACAAGATTATATTAGAGAACTTTATGCTTTAAAACGCTATGATGATAAGGTTCTTGATACATATCAAAAGCATTTGGACCAACACTGGAAAACATATAGTGAAGACATAAGAAAAATTGGAGTAGTAGGCTATCAAACGTTCAAAAATTTCGAAGAACAGCATATAAAATCAGGAGAACAGCAAAGAAGACTAACTCAGCAGCAGACTGAAACAATTAAATCTGGTTTCCATACATTGTCAGACAGCGTTGACCATGGTTTTTCTGATTTGTCTCATACACTTACAGAAAGTGCTAAAGATCAAGCTAATTTAATTCGTGAGGTTCAGATTGAAACAAACCAGAACATTTCTCGGATGGCAGAAGCAACTCAAAAAAGTATTGTAGACGCTGCAAAGGCAGTTTCATATGTGTTAGTTGATGAAGGAACAAGAATTAGAAATGCATTTAACTCTGGGTTTAAAGAGCTTGCTAGGTATGCAGAACTAATAGATAGCAGAGGGCAAGCTTTACAAGCAGCTGTTAATCAAGGCAATTTATTACAAGAAGAAGAAAACAGACTACAGGAAAAGAACAACCATATACTTATGAATAAAAGCTACTACCAGTCCGTTGAGGCTGAGAAAAATGCAGATAATTATTTACATCGATATAAGCTCTCAAACTATAAGGACGACCTAAAAGATGCGTTTGATCTTTATGGTGTAGCAGTCATTTATGATGAGTTTAATGTGTCTGCTGCACACTCTCTCGCAATGACTGCCTCAGACCGTGAATATAAGGACTGGGAAAAACTTTATATTAAACTTATGAGTACAATTTCATCAGAAATTACAAATAGTGATTCTGTTAGGAGTGAGGTGGCAAAGAGAACTGCAAAAAGAGCAGCTATGACAGGCTCTATTGACCTTTTCTCCAAAGGCAAATACCAAGAATTTTTAAAATTTTTTCAATTTGCCTATGAATATTGTGAAGAGCACCATCGATTTTACTTGGATTTAAGGCAAGCAATATGCTTTTTTGCAACAGAGAAAACCGGAGCAGGCAAAAAAAAATTACATGAAAATTGTAAAAAATATGGTGCAAGCAGCATAAATAAAGAGCTAAAAGATCTAAAGAAACATGAAAAAATTATTTTAGGCCCCTACTTTCAAACAATTTTCCAAAAATTTTCTCATGATTATATTAAGGATACCAGGTCGGTTCATGAGAGCATTTTTTCTTCTCTAACTAAAACAAATTTTGGCCAAAATAATGACTGAAAACAGAGTTTCAGAAGAATATAATTTTTCTGATTCATATAAGGCGCAATTCAAAGATTTCATTTCAATTAAATATGATAAAAAATTAGCCTCTTTATGGATGAAATTTGATGAGGAGCACTTTAATTTCAGCGATAGAACAGCTTTTAATCACCTTATATCAAGGTTAAAGCATGATATTGAGAGCACAATCAAAAACTTTGAGAACATTAAAAAGCAGGATCAAACTGAGATATCTGAACTTGAGAGGCATCTTGAAAGTATCAAGGTTCAGGTTAAAAAATTTTTAGAAAACGATAAAGAAGACTTGGATGATGCTTACTCACAAACAGGTAAAATAATTTCAAAAATTAATAAAACGGAAAATTACTTGAATCCTATAATTACAAAACCTCCATTTAAATCCCATTTTGAGAGCTCGATAATTTCTTTCAAAAATAAATTCGATGTTCTTTTTACAAGCCTAAGATTAAATATCACAGATTTAAGAAAGAAGCTTCAACCACTCTTCAAAAAGCATCAACAAATTCAAGAACATAAAGCAACATCGAGAAGTATATATAGCAAAAAAAATTATGATGAATATGAAGGTATATGGAATGTTGTATTATGCTCAATAATAGGGTTAATTCTTTTTGCCACTGCTACCTTTTTGATATGGGATGATCAGGGTAAATATGAAGAATGGGGCACATCTTTTTTAATTATTTCAGTAGTCTTTTTGTTATATTTATTGATAGCCGCTTTAAAAGGTGAAGGAATTGATGAAGTATTTATTGATTCATTTGAAGAACGCAATGGTTTCATTGGGATTGTTGTAGGGGTTTTTCCCATATTTGCTGCTTGGAGTATTTCACCTAATATATGGAAGGTATTTTTATTTCTATTTGGCGCTATCTTCATTTCTGTAATTTTCTTCTTTTTGCTCAAATTTATCTCTGAGATGGCTTTTGATCATCAAGAAGAAGGTAAACTCAAAGCTTCAGAATCCGAACAGCGAGCATTTAATAATAAAAAAGAAGTACTTGAATGTGAGTTCACCGATAACACAAAATCTTTTTTGAAGGAACTATCAAGAGCAATCTTCTTCTCTACACCTGAATACAATAAATCAGTAGCGGATTTATCAGAATTAGACTCCTTAATTCTATCCCACAATAATCTAGTTGATGACATTGTTAGGCATGATAAATATATGGAGATGGTTAGAGTAAAGTGTGAAGGAACAAATAAAGATCTAAAAAAGGATCTAAAAAAGCTAGAAAGAAGACAAGATAAGTGGAGCATTCATTCAGCCTAAACTATCTTTCTGTACTCAGTAATTTATACCTTAAACTAGGATGGTTAAATTGATCTATGCCATTAAATTAGCTTGAAGTTGTTATATAATCATTTTCGCATGATTAAGATATTTCTTTTACTTATTTCTTTTTCAATTATTGGAGCAGAGAAAGCTTCTTCAGTCAATTTTGAAACAGGCGACTCAAATGCAGGAGCTCAAAAAGTTGCTGTATGTGCAGCATGCCATGGGACCGATGGAAACTCACAAGTTGGCAATTGGCCAAAAATTGCAGGCCAGAATGAGCGTTATCTTTTTGAACAATTAAAGTTAATAAAAACAGAAGAAAGGTACATTGACGTCATGAAAGGCTTGCTTGATGGCTATTCTGAAGAAGATCTTCGAGATGTTGCAGCCTTCTATGCTAATAATAGTGTGACAATGGGCCAATCAGCTGATGATGAATCTCTTGTTTTAGGAAAATTACTCTATAAGGTTGGCGATTATGAAAGAGGCATACCTTCATGTCAGGCATGTCATGCAGCAAATGGTTCTGGTAATGCTTTAGCAGGTTATCCAGCTCTTGGAGGCCAGCATAAAGAATACTTAATCAGCTCTTTATTGGCCTATAAGAATGGTGAAAGAATAAGCGGACCAAATGCATATATCATGAACCAAATTTCACAACGTCTTAGCGAGGAAGATATTGAAGCCTTATCCAACTACATTACAGGACTATATTAATGATTAGATCTTTACTTTTATTTTTCTTTATTTCGTTTATTTATACAGAGCCTCGAGAGGGTATTGATTATGTTTTAATACCCGAAGGCTTGGTCAAAGAAAATGGGGTTACCGAAGTTTTTTGGTATGGATGTCCTGCCTGTTTTGCTTATGAAGAAGTCCTTGATGAAATAAGAAAAAGAAGGCCTGGTGTAAAAATTGATTTAATACCACTTTGGGATGAGCCTACTGCTAAAACTTATTACACCATAAAATCTCTTGGTCTTGAGGAAGATGCACATAGAAAAGTTTTTGAGGATTGGCAGCTCCAAAGAAAAACTTTTAGAAATGAAAAAGATATTCGCTCGTTTGCAAAAAGACATGGTTACGATGAAGAAAGTTTTGCTAAAACTTTTAATTCCTTTGGAGTTCAAGTAAAAGCTAGAAATGCAATTAATACTCCAAGAAAATTTGTTAATTCTGGCGTGGAATTTTCTGGGACCCCAACAACAATAGTCAACAAAATTTATTTAGTTAACAGACAAAGAGACAGAGCGAAAGAAATTGAAACAATCTTATTTCTTTTAGACAAATAGCTTGAAAAAATTAATTTAGAAACAATTTATTAGACATGAAGAATATTATCATCCTTACAACACTCATATTCTTTGCTCCAAATTTAGTTTCAGACTCTTATGAAGATGAGGTCAGACAAAGACTAGGCTTGAAAGGTCAAATCTGCAAACAAGATGAAAGTTGTGGCGTAAAATCTATGCCTGGTGTTGGAGTCAAAAGCAACAAAACCGAACTAGTTGCGGTAAGTGAAGGCAGAGATGGGAAAACTGTTTATGATCTAGGTTGCGCAGCTTGTCATAATGCTGGTTTAGCTGGAGCTCCACTTTTGGGCGATCAGGCACAATGGGCGTCGCGCCTTGATAAGGGCCTGCAAACTTTAACTGACAATGCTTACAGTGGATACAATGCCATGCCAGCAAAAGGTCTATGCATGGACTGTACAAGAGAAGAGATTGAGCAATCAGTTCAATATATGCTTGATGCTTTAACGGTTAACTAACCACCAAGATTCGCAACCTTTTTTTCAAGTTCTGCAATTCTATCAAGAGCCTTATCAAGCTCCTCTTTTTTTACAAAACCTGATTCAAGCATGAATTTTTCTAATGCTGGTTTGACCATTTTTTCCATGCCTTTTAGGTCTTTATTCATTCCAAATGGATTAAACATCTTTTTTCTCCAAAATAAAATTTTTATTTACTACCTGGTAAACTTCTTTCCAGGATTTAGCTTGCAATTCACAGGGAACAATTTCTTCCCATTTTCGCTTTTCATAATTAAACCATAAAGTATTGAAATTACAATTTCGTGCACCACCAATATCATTTATTGGACAGTCTCCAATATGTAAAACTTCCTGTGGTTCACATTTTGCTACCTGCAGAGCCTTAAGAAAGTGCCCAGATGATGGTTTATTGCTTTGCACATCTTTAGAAGAAATTTGGTCAATAAAAAAATCACTTATTCCAATATTATTTAAGTCTGCATTGCCATTTGAGAGGGATATAAGATTAATTTTTCGTGATAGCCGCTCTAATGTCACCTTAGCATCCCTATATAGCTGAACTTTATTTCTCGCTTTAAAAAATTCATTAAACCCTTCATTGCTGTAATAAGCAGCTGAACTTTCATCTGCTCCATGGCCGAGCAACAATTCTTTTATAATTTCTTTTCTAAATCTTGTTAAATCGTATTTAAGTGTTTCATCTTTCTTTACGAGAGATGTTCTTATATCGCTTATTACATTATCTGAAAATGAATCTTTTAAATCAGGAAATTTTCCTAAAATAAATTTCCACATCGCATTTTCTGCAGCGATAATAACTTTGGTGTTAGACCACAAGGTGTCATCCAAATCTAGGGTAATAAGTTTTAATTTATTTCTTGGCATGAGGATGTGCTTTATCGTAAATTTTTACCAACTGTTGGAAGTCTAATTTGGTATATATTTGGGTTGTACTAAGACTGCTGTGGCCAAGCATTTCTTGAATTGATCTTAGGTCCCCAGAAGATTCCAACATATGGGTAGCAAAACTGTGTCTTAGCATATGAGGGTGTACTGGAGCCATGCCCAATGAAAGTGAAATTTTCCATAATCTTTGTTGCATTGCCCTTACAGAAATTCTGGCTCCATACTTATTCGTAAAAAGAGCATCTTTATCTACTATATTATTTCTTGTTGAAAGCCAATCAGATATTGCTTGTTGTGCATACTGGCCAACAGGGATTAATCGCTCTTTCATTCCTTTACCCAAAACTTTAACAAAAGAAAAATCTTGCTCAAATGAAGAAACATTAACATTAACCGCTTCAGAAACTCTTAAACCACAAGAGTACAGGAGCTCAAGAAATGCCTTATCTCTAAATTCAAAGTTTGTTTTGGGTTGAAATGATAATAGCCGGTCAACGTCCTCAAGCGAAAGTGTTTTTGGCAACTTTTCCTCCATTTTGGGAGCTTTTATTGTTTCAAATGGATTTTGCTCAACCTTATTAAGCTTTTGCATATACTTAAAAAAATTTTTTACTGAAGATATATTTCTATTAATTGATCTATTGCCTAAGCCCATTCTTCTGAGTTCGATTAACCATTTAGAGGTGGTTTGTTTATTGATATCTTCAATAGTTAAATTTTCTTTTGATAGAAATTTTAAAAGTCTTGTTATATCTCTTTCATAGTTAGAAATGGTATGGATTGAGTAATTTTTTATTTTTAAAAAACTCGTTAGCTCCTGGGTCAGATCATTCATCTATGCTTCCTTCATATTCTAGAATGTATGGTGCTGTTGAAACTATAGTATTATTTTCAATTGCTAGATGGCTTTTGCCACCTTTAGATAAAAAAATAGCATGATCGATATCCTTCATTTTACTGAGCACAGCAAATGTGCACACAGTGCCTGATCCGCAAGATTTAGTTTCTCCAGCTCCATTTTCGTATGTTCTGATTTTAAAAAAATCATCCATACACTCATACACATTTAAATTGAAATTTGGTGGCAATGTTGGATTCTGTTCGAGCTTCTTATAGCTATTCTCCAGATTGTAGTCATCAATTTCTGTCACTTCATATATAGCATGATTATTGCCAATATTTGCGATAGATAATTTTTCAAGAATTCTTATCTGTGGAAATTCAGTGGAAACAGATGCCATCATGACATCAGAGTTACACAATACATCTCCACCAGGCGCGCTTATTATCTGATTCTTTAAATCATATAGTCCTGCAATGCATCTCAGACCATTAAAGCAAGTTTGTGCTGATGAACCATCTGAATTTAGAATTTTTACTTTAAACTTGGAAGGTGTTGGGTCTACCAATAAGATCTGATCAAAGCCAATACCATTATTTCTATCACTTATGCGCTTGATATCGACAGAAAAAATATTTGGATTCTCTGTAATGAGAAAATCATTACCGTTTGAATTCATTTTTGAAAACTCAATGGTCATCAAATATCTCTAGAGCCATATTCTGTTTATTGTTTTCTCTTAGCCTTATTAGTTTTACATCATTACCATTTACCATAACTTCACTAACTCTTGGTCTGCTGTTGTAGTTTGAGCTCATACTAAATCCATAAGCACCAACATCTCCGATTGCCAAAATATCACTTTCATGAATTTCAAATTCATAATCCTTTTTAAAATAATCAGCAGATTCACAAATCGGCCCAACTATCATTATTGATTCAGATGATTTAGGGCGCTGCTGTAGATTATAAATAGGGTGTTTTCCTTCATAGAGTGGCACTCTTATCATGTCATTCATGCCAGCATCAGTTACAGCAATTTTCTTTTCCAACCTTTTTAAATACGTGACTTTTGTGAGAAGAAAACCGGCTCTAGCAACAATTGATTTACCTGGCTCCATTACGAGGCTTACATTTTCAGGAATTTTTTCTTTTATTTTGGCAACAAAACTACCTATTGATTCTGCATTGGAATAAGGAGACAAGCCCCCGCCAACGTCAATAAAATCAAGCTTATTTTTATCTGAGATGGTTGTAAATATTTCTAAAGCCTTGTGTAGTGCAGGATCAAAATCATCGAATTTTTTGATTCCAGACCCAATATGAAAAGCAACACCTCTAAGTTTTAGACTATTATTTTCTTTTATATAACTCAAACACCAGTCGATATCGTTGAGGGCGATGCCAAATTTGTTATATAGAGCACCAGTTTCTAAATATGGATGCGTATCAAGTGAAGCTTCAGGGTTAATCCTCAAAGCGATATCTTGCTGAACACCTATGTTTTTAGCTATTTCTGCAACTCTTATCAACTCTGACTTGGACTCAATATTTATACTTTTAATTTGATGTTTTATCGCATAAGAAATTTCATCATCGGTTTTTCCAACTCCAGAGAAAACAACTTTTTTCGGATCGCCTCCGGCAACAATTACACGTTCAAGCTCACCACCTGAAACAACATCAAAACCACACCCCAATTCAGCAATTAATTTAATTATAGAAAGGTTGCTATTTGCTTTTACTGCAAAGCAAATTAGATCATCTTTTGTAACAGAGCAGAGATATTCCTTTACATTGTTTTTGATATGACTTTCAGAATAGACATAACAGGGAGTGCCAAAGTTATGAACCAAAGAAGATAAATTAACTTCCTCTAAAATCAAATCATCATTTTGATACTTTAATTGTTGAATCATGCTTTTTAATTAATGCATTAATAATATAATTGTGGAAAGGATAACCTACGTTGATCAATAACCAAACAGTTAATGCGCTAAGATTATTATCTGCGGATGCTGTTGAGCAAGCACAATCTGGCCACCCTGGGATGCCATTAGGAATGGCTGATATAGCTGAAGTTCTCTGGCGTGACCACTTAAAACATTCACCATCTAACCCTGACTGGTTTAATAGAGACAGGTTTGTTTTATCCAATGGGCATGGCTCCATGTTGTTGTACAGCCTTTTACACCTTTCTGGCTATGAACTGTCAATCGAGGATCTAAAAAAATTTAGACAACTTCACTCAAAAACACCTGGACATCCAGAATATAAGATAACGCCAGGCGTTGAGACAACAACTGGTCCTCTTGGTCAAGGACTTGCCAATGCAGTAGGAATGGCGCTATCAGAAAAAATTCTTTCTGCAAAAATAAACTCAGAAAACCATGCCCCGATAGACCATTTTACTTATTGTTTCTTGGGTGATGGTTGTTTAATGGAAGGAGTCTCACATGAAGCAATGTCATTAGCTGGTGTAATGAAGCTTAACAAGCTGATATGTTTTTATGACAGCAATGGAATTTCAATTGATGGTGAAATTAGCGAGTGGTATCAAGATGATATCGCTCTGCGCTGTAAATCCTATAATTGGAATGTAATTGATGGGGTTGATGGTCACAACAGATTAGAAATTGATCGTGCTATCAAACAAGCAAAGCAATCTGATAAACCAACGCTAATCGTTTGTAAGACTTCAATAGGCTATGGAGCTGGCAATAAACAAAATAGCGCAAGCTCACATGGCGCTCCACTTGGCAATACGCACTTAGAGGAATTACGAAAAAATTTAGATTGGGAGCATGAGCCTTTTGTAATCCCTGATGAAGTTTACAAAGATTGGGATGCAAAACAAAATGGAAAAGATCTTGAAGATGAATGGCACAAGATATGTGATAAGCATAAATTAGAGTCACCGGAAAAATCCGAGCTTTTAAATAGGCTCCAAAAAAATAAGTTGCCAGATGACCTGCTTTCAGAGCTTGATAATTTTATTTTGCAAATAAGCGGAACTCCGGAAAAAGTTGCAACTCGAAAAGCCTCACAGAATGTTTTGGAGTTTCTCTCACCAAGACTTGATGAGTTAATTGGTGGATCTGCAGATTTATCAGGTTCAAATAATACAAACACAAGTAATTCAAGATCTATTGCTAATAATCCTGCGGGTAATTACGTTTTTTATGGAGTAAGAGAGTTTGGGATGAATGCTATTATGAATGGGATCTCATTGCACGGTGGTCTAATTCCATACGCTGGTACTTTTTTAGTATTTATGGACTATGGTCGAAATGCTGTACGTATGTCAGCACTTATGGGCTTAAAAGTAATCTATGTTTTTTCACATGATTCTGTTGCTCTTGGAGAAGATGGACCAACTCATCAGCCAATTGAGCATCTAAGCACTTTAAGATCAACACCAAACATGCATACATGGCGTCCAGCTTCTTTCTTGGAAACTGCTATAGCATGGAAGTCTGCATTAAAAAGAAACGATGGCCCCACATCAATAATTTTGTCGCGACAAAATCTTGAGCCTATAGAATCCAAGACTTTAAAAGAAGTTGAAGCTGGTGGATATTTTTTACATAAAAACGACGATGCAAAAATAAATTTAATTGCTACAGGCTCTGAAGTGCCTGCTTGTACAAAAGCTTCTGAGATATTGCTCAAAGAGGGAGTAAAAACAAATGTATGTTCAATTCCATGTATAGAGGCTTTAGAGTCAAATGCCGAAAATTACAGACAAATATTTAGTGCTGATACAATCAATATTGTTGTTGAATGTGGCCATCCAAACTCTTGGTATAAGCATACTAATAAAGTTATAGGGATCAGCTCATTTGGTGAATCTGCACCAGGCAATGTTTTATTAGAGCACTTTGGATTCACGCCTGCACAAATTGCAGAAAAAGTTAAAAAACTACTTAAATAAAATTGAAAAATTTAGTTGAACTTGACCTTGCTGACAAAAGAGTAGGCATAAGAGTTGACCTTAATGTGCCTATTGATAATGGAACGATACTTAATAGCGAAAGACTTTCAGCCGCTCTGCCTTCAATACTTCATATCTTGAAGCATACTGATAACTTATGCATTATTACCCACTTGGGAAGACCTAAAGAAGGTAATTACGATGAGCAGTTTTCTATCAAGCCGATTGTTGAGTGGTTTAAAAAAAGACTGAATAGAGATATACAGTTGTGTACAGACTTTAAATCTTTGCCAGGATCTTTATGCTTTATCGAGAATATTCGTTTTTTTGATGGTGAAAGCAAAAATAGCGATATACTTGCTGATGAGATTGCAAAAAGTTTTGATATATATGTTATGGACGCGTTTGCAACGGCTCATAGAAAATCAGCCTCAACTTACGGAGCGATTAAAAAATCAACTTTAGCTTGCGCAGGAATTTTATTTCAAAATGAAGTTGAAAATATAAGCTCTGCATTGGTAGAGGGAAGTTCTTTATCAAGTATTGTTGGTGGCTCAAAGGTCTCGACTAAATTAGAAGTCATTTCAAATTTATTAAATAAATCTGAAAAAGTTCTTGTTGGGGGCGGCATTGCAAATACTTTTCTTAAAGCAGCAGGCAATGAAATTGGAAGATCATTATGTGAAGACGATATGCTTGGCATTGCCAATCAAATGCTCGGAACAGGCAAAATAGTATTGCCAAGGAAAGTTATGGTTGCGGATTCAACATCCGATGAGAGTGTTGAGGTAGTGAGTTTTGATTCAGTCCCGCAAAATAAAATGATTCTTGATATAGAGTTTAATGAGGAAGTTTTTTCAAAAAACGCTTCAGAAATAATTCTATGGAATGGACCATTGGGAATCTTTGAAATAGATGCATTTTCTAAGGGCACAGATTCACTTGTATCTTATTTATCTAAAAGCAATAGTAAAGTGATTGCTGGTGGCGGCGAGACAATTTTTGCCATTACAAAATTTTCTAGTATTGATAAGTTCGATTATGTATCTACTGCAGGTGGTGCATTTCTAGAATTTTTAGGTGGCCGAGAGCTTCCATCAATACAAGCATTAAACTAAAATAGGGCCATGTCCCTTATATCATTAAGACAATTACTCGACCACGCGGCTGAGAACGACTACGGCGTTCCAGCATTCAATGTAAATAATTTAGAGCAAATGAGAGCTATCATGGAAGCTGCAAATGAGACCAATAGTCCAGTTATAGTGCAAGCTTCTGCTGGAGCGAGGAAATATGCGGGGCCAACATTTTTAAGACATCTCATTTTAGCTGCTATGGAAGAATTTCCACATATACCAGTAGTAATGCACCAAGATCATGGTGCCTCGCCTGATGTGTGTCAGCGTTCTATTCAATTAGGATTTTCATCAGTGATGATGGACGGATCTTTAATGGAGGATATGAAAACTCCGTCTTCTTATGAATACAATGTTGATGTAACAAGGAAAACTGTTGAATTTGCCCACGCTTGCGGGGTTTCAGTAGAGGGTGAGCTTGGATGTTTAGGTTCTCTTGAAACTGGTATGGCAGGTGAGGAAGACGGCAGCGGTGCTGAAGGGGTTTTAAGTGAAGACATGTTATTGACTGACCCAGATGAAGCAGCCTCTTTTGTTAAAGATACCAAAGTTGATGCACTAGCTATTGCTATTGGCACTTCACATGGTGCTTATAAATTTACTAGACCACCAACAGGAGATATTCTGTCAATGAAAAGAGTTAAAGAATTACATGAAAGAATACCAAACACGCATCTAGTTATGCATGGATCTTCAAGTGTTCCACAAGATCAGCTAGAAATAATTAATCAATATGGTGGAGAAATTCCTGAAACCTATGGTGTACCAGTGGAGGAAATACAGGAAGGCATCAAAAATGGTGTTAGAAAGGTAAACATTGATACTGATCTTAGACTTGCCTCGACAGCAACGATAAGAAAATTTATGGCTGAAAATAAAAGTGAATTTGATCCTAGAAAATATTTAGGCAAGACTGTGGATGCCATGAAGAAGATTTGCATTGATCGTTACGAAGCGTTTGGATGTAGTGGTAATGCATCTAAGATCAAATCTATTTCACTGTTTGATATGACAGATAAATATAAAACCGGAGAACTGGATCCAGTAGTAAATTGAGAAACGTATGTTTTTTTCTATCCTCAAAAAGTGTGGGGATAGATGTCAGCAAAGAACTCAGCCTTTTGGCTGAGTTTTTTTCATCTAAAGGATATGGTCTAGTTTATGGAGGCGGCAACAGAGGAAATATGGGAGTTATCTCAAATGAATTTTCCAATAAAGGCGCAAAAGTTAGTGGTTACACACTCCAACTTTTCCATAAAAAGGGGTTTACTCCTGACTACATTGATCATTTAGAAGTTGCAGAAGAATTTTCAGTAAGAAAGCAGCTAATGATAGATAACTCTGATATTTTTATAATTTTTCCAGGAGGTCTAGGCACATTAGATGAACTCATTGATGTTGTTAACCTGGATGGTTTGGACATACTAGGAAAAAACATTTATTTGTTTAATAAAGATAATTTTTGGACAGAAATAATTAATTGGATAGAGAAAGCATTAAAAATGCAATACATACCCATGGCTCCACCTAATTTTTATGTTTCTACCAGCATCACAGAAATGATTGAACAAATAGAATCAAATGAAAAGCTTTGAAAAACCAAAGTTTAATAACCCCCACCTTGAAGATTTTGATAGTTACAAACGTGAATATCTTGAATCAATTAATTCTCCTGATAATTTTTTCTTAAACAAAGCACTAGAAAACTTAGATTGGTTTGTAAAGCCGACTTTAGGGTTTAACAACAACTTTAAAAATGCTGCATGGTTTGAAGATGGCATATTAAATATTGCATATAACTGCATTGATAGGCATGCAAAAAAAAATCCAGAAAGAAAAGCAATAATTTGGCAAGGCGATGAGCGCTCACAAACTAAGACCATTACTTACAAGGAATTATTAGAGAATGTATCTATACTGGCGAATGGATTAAAAGCTGTTGGAGTAAAAAAAGGCGACAGGGTATGCATTTACATGCCAATGATTTTAGAAGCAGCATACTCAATGCTGGCTTGCATGCGAGTAGGTGCAGTTCATTCTGTAGTCTTTGGTGGTTTTTCGCCTGAAGCAATAAGATCAAGAATTAATGATGCGGATTGCCGATATGTTATCACCGCAGATGAAGGAATTCGCGGCGGCAAAAGAGTGCCTTTGAAAAAGAACGTTGATATCGCTTTAGAGGGGGAAAATCCAGTAGAGAAAGTAATAGTAAAAAAATACACAGGCACTGAAACCAATTGGGATTCTAGTAGAGATATTTGTTATGACGACTTGGTCAGCAAACAGGAAAAATTTTGTGAATGTGTCCATTTAAAAGCTGAGGATCCATCATTTATTCTTTATACTTCAGGCTCTACCGGTAAACCAAAGGGTGTTATGCATACGACTGGAGGTTATCTTCTAGGAGCTCATCTGACATTTAAATATATTTTTGGTTACCAAGAAGACAAAATATTTTGGTGCACTGCAGATGTTGGTTGGATAACCGGACATACATATATTTTATATGGCCCTCTTTCCAATGGTGCCACAACACTTATGTTTGAGGGGGTGCCAAGTTACCCTGATGCTTCAAGATTTTGGCAGGTCTGCGACGACCACAAGGTCAACATTTTTTATACAGCTCCAACAGCTATAAGAGCACTAATTGCAGCTGGTGAGAAATACTTGGAATCGAGTTCAAGAAATTCTCTTGAGATTCTTGGGACTGTAGGTGAACCAATCAACCCTGATGTTTGGCAGTGGTATTTTGAAAAAGTTGGCAACTCTTCATGTGAAGTTGTTGATACTTGGTGGCAAACTGAAACAGGTTCGGTTCTTATAAGTCCCATTGCCGGGGTTACACCAACAAAGCCAGGATCTGCCACTCTACCATTCTTTGGTGTCATTCCATCTTTAGTTGATGCAGATGGAACAACACTAGAAGGAGAGACTAAAGGCAATCTATGCATTGATCAAAGCTGGCCAAGTCAAATCAGAACGGTATATGGAGATCATAATAGGATGATAGATACATATTTTTCTACGTATGAAGAGAGATATTTTACTGGTGATGGAGCAAGACGAGATAAGGATGGTTATTATTGGGTTACTGGCCGAGTTGACGATGTCTTAAATGTATCTGGACATAGAATAGGCACTGCAGAGGTTGAAAGTGCAATTGTAGAACACAAAAATGTTGCAGAGGCTGCAGTCGTAGGCATTGATCATGAAATAAAAGGCCAAGCAATTTATGCATTTGTTATCTTAAAAAAAACAGAAGCTAATCAAGCAAATACTTACGAAGAAATAATGGAACAAGTAAGCATGTCCATCGGAAAAATTGCTAAACCAGAGCACATTCAATTTGTTAGAGATCTTCCAAAAACAAGATCTGGAAAAATAATGCGTCGTATCCTTCGCAAAATAGCAAACAACAATACCGATGAGTTTGGTGACATAACAACTCTTGCAGATCCAACTATTGTGGATGAGTTGATTAAGGGAAAAGCATAGCAGAATTCAGCTTAACATTTTTGGCTTAAAATGTTCGACGCTTTTTTATACTTATTAGCTTTTGCATAAGCCAGCTTCATGCGACATGTTTTGAGGACGTCAATATTTCCGAATTCATTTAGCTGATAAGCATCAAACATTAAACCAAACAAAGAGACATCTTTATTCATATGAGAAGTAAAGCTCTTTAGATAGATAGTAAGCTCTCCATCTGAAGACCTAACCAAACAGCCATTAGAGGAATTAGGACAATTATTTTCTGCTTTTTTAGGATCGTCCATGATCTTTAGGTCTAGATCTATTGGGTTGAGCTTGTTTTCAATATCTATGATTTCATTGGATGCCATAGACATTGATAAAACCACAAGACTTAAAATAAATGTTTTTTTCATGTGACATTTATGTTACAGGAATGTAACATATTAAACAAATATTTAATTAATCTTCTAGATTAACAAAATCTTTACTGTTTTTTCTGGAGTATTGTTTTTTGCTCTTCTCGATGCGTTGGCGGTATTTTGCCGACTTTACCTCCTTCTTAAGTATATTATTGCGCTTTCTTTTCATTGCTGAATAGGAGCCCAAGTTCAAATAGCAGGTATACAGGCACTGCTAACATGATTTGAGAAATTACATCAGGAGGAGAAAGCAGCATACCAAAAGTAAAAGATAAGACTAAAACCCAACCTCGATTTTCAGATAGAGACTCTTTTTTTAAAATGTTAAACAGGATCAAGCCATTCACAATTATTGGCACTTGGGATGCTAAGCCAAAAGCCATAAACAGCAACAAGCTAAAATCCAAAAATTTTGTAATATCTGTTGATATTTCTACTACGGATGGACTTATGCTTTGAAAAAAATTAAAGACATTCGGCAGAATAATGAAATAACAAAAACATATACCGCAGAAAAATAATAATGCTCCAATAACTGATCTAGTAAAAATGAAATTTTTCTCATTTTCATATAGTCCTGGAGCCATGAAACTTAACATCTGATAAATCATATAGGGTGCAGATATCAGAAAGGTTAAAAAAAGAATAAGACGTAATGGCACCAAAAAAGGGGATGCAACTTCAATAGCAATGAGATTGAGACCTCCCGATGCTCTCGAATAAGCAACAAAGGCATCGAATATATGTCCACTAAAAGGATAGAGCAGCACAAACACCACAGCAAAAAAAATAAGAGTATGTAGAATTCGTTTTCTCAATTCATAAAAGTGTGGCAATAAAGAGTTACTAATTTTTTCTGTCATTATCAAATGATTTCATTTTCTGCTCATTGAAGACATCTTGTTTAAGCTCTTGGATATTTAGTGTCTTTTCAGCCTCTTCTTTAATATTTTCAACATTAGCCCTGAACCTTAAGAAGAATTTGGTGATGCCCTGAATGAAGCTAACAAGATTATTTGGCTTAATAAAAAGGATAGCAATAATTGAGATAAGTAGGATTTCAGGAATTCCTATCTGTATCATCTTCTTTGACCTCTTTCTTAAACCCTTTTAATGCTTTCCCAAGATCAGAACCCAAATTTGCAATCCTTTTGCCTCCAAAGACAAGCAGGACAATAAGTACGACAATAACAATTTGCCAAAAACCTATGCTCATGATTTTTCTCCATAGAATTCAGAGTACATATCTTGTGTCTCTTCTATTTTTTTAACAATCATATATGTAAGTATATGTTTTTTTGATACAAGATACTTAACCAAACCTTTGACACTATATTTGTCTTTAAACCAGTCTTGTAGGAATGGAGATGCAATTCCCCAAAAATCGAGATCTGGGTAAATTTGTCGTCCCATGCCCTCAATATGAATTAGTGTTTTTACAAGCAATAGAAGGTCATCATCAATGAACAGATTAAATGGACGCATAGCATCAAATAAATCTAATAATAATTCCCCAAACAATATTTTTGATAGTGGTTGATTAAGTAGCTGCTCACAATTTGCTCGCAGAACTTTTTCCAATTCTTCAGTTTTAGTATTTTTATCTACCCATTCTGCATATATAAACAACTGTGCCAAGGTATAAAAATCTTGCTCTACGAGCGAAGATATCATTTGTGCTAGTAAGATTTGATTTGATTCAGTTACTGAGCCACAGATTGCATAGTCAACTGCAATATAGTGTGGGTTTTGTGGATCAGTTTTAGCAGCAAAAATGTTGCCAGGATGCATATCAGCATGGAAAAAATTATCTTCAAAAACCTGCTTAAGAAATATTTTTACTCCCACTTCGGATAGTTGTTTTTTATCAATTTTATAGCTTGTCAATGAAGAAATATCTGTCACAGGGATGCCATCCATAAATGGCATTACAAGAATTTTTTTAGTCGTAAAATCGTCAGCAATCTTGGGTATTTCCAGGTAGTTACTGGATTTAAAATTCTCATAAGTTTTGTTAGAGTTTGCAGCTTCAATTCTAAAATCAAGCTCCTGAAAAATAACATTTTCATATTGTTCAATGAGCTCTAAAGGCTTCACCCTAGGATAGTGTTTAAGAAAAAAAGATGAGTACTCAGCTGCTAGCTTTAACGCATCAAGATCCCTTTTTACTAATTCTTCCAGTCCCGGTCTTTGCACTTTAATTACAAAATCCTCACCCCCAATCTTAAACTTATGGACTTGAGCTAATGATGCCGATGCAAGCGGTTTCTCCTCAATTGTCATTAAGATTTTTCCTGCTTTAGAAAGCAATTGTGTTTCGATAGTCTCTTTAATGAACTCAAAAGCAACCGGAGCACACGAATCGGTTAATTTATTTAATTCTTGTGTTACTGAGCGCTCAAATAGGTCAGTTCTTGTTGATAAAAGTTGTCCTAATTTAATAAAGACTGGGCCAAGATGCTCTAGAGCAACCCGGAATTTTCTTTCACTATCATCGACTCTAATAAAAGTATTTAATAGCGGATTAAAAGAGGGAGTAAGTTTATTAAAAATTCCTGTATTCCTTATACTTAAAAAAATATATATGAGTCTAAAAATTCTCATTTTTGCGCTTTATGAATTGAAACTATGCCGTTGAACAAATTTTCAAAATTTGCCTTATCAAAACCACAATCTAAAATCATTTTTCTAAGACTTTCTTGGTCTTCATGAGTTCGTATCGACTCAACTAGGTATTCATAACTATCAGAATCATTTGAAATTAATTTTCCAATTTTAGGAATTACATTGAAGCTATAAAAATCATAAATTTTAGAAAATATTTGGTCTTGAACCTTTGAAAACTCGAGAATGTTTAAAAACCCACCTGACTTCATCACTCGTTTGATCTCCTTCAATGCTTTTGGCTTATCTGAAAAGTTCCTAAACCCAAACGAAATAAATACTTGATCAAAAAAATTATCATTAAATGGTAGGTCTTCAGCACTAGCGACATGGAAATGCATCGAATTATAAAAACCTTCATTTAAAGACCTGTCTTTTGCACTTTCAACCATAGATGCATTTTGGTCACAAAGGTAAACATTTTGTTTGGATATAATTTTTGAGGCAATTTTTGAAATATCTCCTGTCCCTCCAGCCAAATCAAGAATTACCGAATTTGCATTGATATCTGATGTTGAGACAAAATGATTCTTCCATAATCTATGCGCCCCTAAAGACATAAGATCATTCATCAGATCATAGTTTTCATTTACTTTGGTGAAAATCGTATCTACACCAAGTTTTTTATCTTTTTTTGAGACTTCTTTGCTCCCAAAAAATACTTTTTCATTATCCTCGTTGCTCATATAGTATTATTGTTAGTAAGTAAGTATAAATGGCAAGATCAAATTTACTAGCATGGCTAGATCTGGAAATGACAGGACTTGATCCTGAAAAACATCATATTATTGAAATTGCATGCCTCGTAACAGATTCGGACTTAAATATAGTGGAGGAGGGCCCTGAAATTGCTATTTCGCAGCCTAATGAAATTCTTTCACTAATGAATGAATGGAACCAAAATCAACATTCATCAAGTGGCTTAATACAAAAAATTGAAAACAGTACATTTTCATTAAAACAGGCAGAACAGGATGCTCTAAATTTTTTTAAAAAACACATCAAACAACATCAATCACCACTGTGCGGTAATAGTATTTCACATGACAGGCGGTTCCTAATTAAGCATATGCCCAAACTGGCAAATCATTTTCACTACAGGCATATCGATGTCAGCTCATTTAAAGAAGTTATTACGAGATGGTATCCCGATACTGACGAGTTCAAAAAGCAATCTTCGCACAGGGCAATGGATGATATTAAAGAATCTGTTGCTGAATTGAAGTTCTACAGAAAAATGCTCTTTAAATAGAATTCTATTTTTTTGGAGCAATATTTAGCGGAAACTGAGCAATATTTTTTGGATCAGCTTTAGAGATCCTTGATTTTCCAAGCTCAGTTACCTCATCTATTCTTACTACAGAATTAATAGGCACATAAGTTCTTTTAACATCAGTAAACTCTGATTTTAATTTTTCCTCAGAGGTATCAACCACTAATTTTGAACTTTTATTGAAAACATAACCCTCAACTTCGATAAAACCATAGAGGTCGCTTTGATATATATTCTTGGCAAATATTTCGTATACTTCACCTACTTGAATAAACTTAATTTTATAAATTTTTTGCTTCACAATAAGAATATATGACAAAAAAACTATACATCAAGACTTATGGTTGCCAGATGAATCAATATGATTCTGGAAAGATTATAGATGTATTAAATTCAAAAGAAAAAATAGAATTAATCGACAAGCCTGCCGATGCTGATATTGTAATTCTTAATACATGCTCTATCAGAGAGAAAGCTGAAGAAAAGGTGTTCCATGAACTAGGTCGAATAAGAAAATTTAAAGAGAAAAATAAAAACTTAAAAATAGGAGTAGCTGGTTGTGTTGCTGCACAAGAGGGAAAAAATATCTTCAAAAGAGCTCCCTATGTAAATGTTGTTTTTGGTCCTCAGGATCTCCATAAAACCAATGATCTATTGGAAAAATCCTCAAAAATTAAAGTAGTAGAAACTACATTTGATGAGATAAAAAAGTTTGATGAGATGCCACAAGTATCTAGATCAGAGAGCTCTGTGTATTTAACAATAATGGAAGGTTGCTCAAAGTTTTGCACATTTTGTGTTGTTCCGTATACGAGAGGGGAAGAGGTAAGCAGGAATCTAGATAGCATTTTGAAAGAAGTAGTAGATTTAATAAAAAATGGTGCAACAGAGATTACCTTGCTTGGGCAAAATGTGAATGCATTTAGGGCAGTATGGGAAGATCGTCAGTTAAGAATAGGTGACCTTATTCAAATAATTGCTGAATTTGATCAGATAAAAAGAATCAGATTCACCACTTCTCATCCTAATGATGTAGATAAGAACCTTCTCGACTGTTTTCAATCTGTGCCTAAGTTGGCAAATCAATTTCATTTGCCAGTGCAGTCTGGCTCTAATGAGATTTTGCGTAGAATGAAGCGCGACTACACAAAACAAAAATATTTAGACATTATTAGTGATATCAAAAAAATTAGACCTGATATTCCAGTTTCTTCTGATTTCATAGTTGGATTTCCTGGTGAAAAAAAATCTGACTTTCATGAAACCATGCAGCTTGTTGAAGAAGTAAAGTTTGATAATTCCTACAGCTTTATTTACAGCCAAAGACCTGGCACCCCAGCAGCTGGTATGAAAGATAATGTTTCTGATGCTGAAAAAAAGCAGAGGCTCAACGAACTTCAGGAACTTTTGAATGTGTATGCAACTGAACGCAGCGAGAAATTATTGGGATCTATACAGAGCTGTTTGGTTTCAGGTAAATCAAAAAAGAACAAAGATGAATATCAAGCTAGAACTGAATGCAATAGAGTTGTTAATTTTGATAGCAATGGTATTGATTTGGCTGGTCAATTGGTTAATATTCGAATTAATGATGTTTTGGCTAACTCACTCAGAGGAACCATCGAACACTAAAGCTTTTGTATAACCATAATTTAAACTTTCCCAATCTTAGCCCCGATCGTCTTCAACTTTTATGTGGGGAGTTTAATAAGCATCTGAAACAGATCGAAAAAGCCTTAAAAATTAAGGTCAGCCAAAACGGAACTGAATTTGATCTTTCTGGTAAAAAAGCTGACGTTGGCATTGCTGTTTCAGCTCTCTTAGATTTGAAAGAAAAATTAGAGATTAATTCTATAATTACTCCAGACCTTGTTCATTTAAGTCTGCATACTGCAAAATTTTCTGATGATGAGCAAGCAAAGGGCTTTACAAACATTAAAACACCTAGAGTAAACATTACTGCTCGAGGCAAAAATCAAAAAGAATATATTGAGAATATTCAGAAGTCTGATCTTACTTTTGGAGTTGGTCCTTCTGGGACAGGAAAAACCTTTTTAGCTGTTGCATGTGCAGTTGACGATCTTTTAAAAGAAAAAATTAGAAAGATTGTTTTAGTTCGCCCTGCAGTTGAAGCTGGAGAAAGGTTGGGATTCTTACCTGGAGATTTAAGCTCTAAAATTGATCCATATCTTAGACCCCTATACGATGCTTTGCATGATATGTTGGGTGCAGAAAGAGTCAACAGGCTGGTTGAACGAGATATTATCGAAATTGCTCCTCTAGCATATATGCGTGGCAGGACTCTAAGAGAAGCATTCATTATTATGGATGAAGGTCAGAACACTACCATTGAACAAATGAAAATGTTTTTAACACGTTTAGGGTTTGGATCTAAAGCAGTTGTAAATGGCGATTTAAGTCAAATAGACCTGCCAAAGAGTATTACATCTGGACTAAGAAACTCCATTGAGGTTCTAAAAGATGTTGATTCAATTAAATTTACACACTTTGGGGCAAAAGACGTAATTAGACACTCCTTGGTGCAAGAAATTGTTCAGGCATATGATAATTTCGAATAAATACGTAACCATTGAGTTTCATAATACTCCTAAATCAATATCTAAAATTTTGGAGCAATTAGAAAGCAAGTTAGAGAAATTTAGAACTTATTTTGACTTAAAGGAGATTTTTGCTGAAGTTAGTTTCTTATCACCGCTCGAAATAAAAGATGTTAATAAACAATTTAGAGATAAAGATAACCCCACCAATGTTCTTGCTTTTCCATCAGAGCAACCAACAAAGGTTATGAATAAATGCCATGGAGAAGTTTTAATATGTGCAGAAATTTTAATTCAAGAAAGCTTAGAGCAAGGCAAGAAGCTAGAACATCATTTTTTACATTTACTTTTTCATGCATTGCTACACTTGGTTGGCTACATGCATGACAAAGAAGAAGATGCTATATTTATGGAAAACAAAGAAACAAATTTTTTAAAATCAATTGGTATAGATAATCCATACAAATAATGTCAGAAGACTCCTCGCAATCTTTATTTTCTAAGCTCAAAAATCTTGTAAATTTAAACTCAGAGCCAAAGTTAGATTCTGATCAGCCAAATGATGAGCAGATTCAAGAGCTCATCGAAAATGTATTAAAGATTAAGGGAACAGTAGTTAAGGAGATTATGATACCTGAAATAAATATTTCCTCTCTAAATGAGACCCAAAACTTACAAGAAATAATTAGTGTTCTTAATGAAACGCGTCACTCGCGTTATCCAGTATATGATGAAAATAATGCCAAGGTAATCGGAATTTTACATGTGAAAGATTTGATTGAGATCATTGGATCATCAAATGATTCGTTCAATATTAATGAGCTTATTAGGGAAGTAAAAATTGTACCAGAAACCAAATCTGTTACTTCTATGCTAGAGGATTTTAAAAAAGATCGTGCTCACCTTGCAATGGTAATAGATGAATATGGAATGCTTGTAGGCTTGATAACAATTGAAGATATTTTAGAAGAGATTGTTGGTGAGATTGAAGACGAGTTTTATGAGGAAAAGAACGATGAGATTATAAAAATAAATGAAAATGAATTTATTGTCTCAGCTACCATTGAGAAAGAGAAGTTTGAAGAGTTCTTTAATGTTGTTTTAGATTGCCCGGAAGCAGAAAGTTTAGGAGGGTTCATGCTCAAAGAAATTGGTTTTATGCCTAAAATAGGAGAATGTTTGACTCTAGAGAGGCTAGAACTTGTTGTAACTTCTGCGGATCAAAGAAAAATAAAAAAAATAACGGTACGAGTTAATTGAAAAACCATCCCTTTCTAATTGGATTTCTTTTAGGGGTTGTTTTCTGGTCTTTAAATGGTTCATGGATTTTCAGTGCTATCAATTTCTATGGCGCTGGTATGTTTGCTAGTCTGGCCATCTCAGCTGTCTTAATCTCCTACCTTTCATTATATTTTGGTCTATTTTCTGCAATATGTAGTTACTATTGGCAGCATAAATATTTTGTTCTCATAGCTCCATCTGCCTTTTTCTTATTAGAATTTATCAGATCATATCTGTTGACAGGCATCCCCTGGTTAAAGCTAGGAATGATTGCTGAGGAACTATGGGGAATGTTGCCAATAGTAGGGGTTGCAGGTACAAGTTTTCTAATAGTGCTTGGAGTTGCTCTAATTGCAAAATCAAAAGAAACAAGGCTGTTCATCCCATTGTCAGGTTTGATTTTTCTTTCATTAGTTTTTGGTCCAGGCCACTTTCAATCAAATGAAAATCTGACCCCGCTAAAAACAGCTGTGATACAACCAGTCGATCTAAGTTTGGATAAATTAATAAAGGTCACAAATAAGCTAGATGCTGACGTTATTGTCTGGCCTGAAGCCGTTGCGCAACTAAAGCGAAATCTAGATCTTAATTCTGGGAAAGAAATAATAGGTGGCTTCTATACCGGAGATGACAATATATACAATTCAATTGTTAATTTGAGCACAGGTGAAAAAATAGATAAAAGAAATCTTGTTCCATTTGGTAATTTCAACCATTTGGTGGATTGCTTAATTCATTAAGTTCATTTTTTGTTAGTCCATATTTTAAAAGCTTATCTCCTGGTGCAGCCAATCAAGCAAATATCTCTGTTCAAGGACAAGAAGCATCTGGCCTTATATGTTGGGAATTGGTGTTTGATAGTACCTTTTTGAAAAGAACTAGAAATGCATCAATGATATTTCATGTGAGCAATGACAGTTGGTTTGGAGGCGCTATGCCTATGCAGCATTACAAGCATGTGAAAGCAAGAGCAGTCGAATCTAATAAATGGGTAGCAAGATCAACTAAAGATGGAATAAGTTCTATTGTCTCACCATCTCTTTCATACGAGGATAAGAAACTAATTAGGGGTAAAGATGGCTACATAATCGATGATGTTTATTTGAATACGAAAAGTACAATATTTCTCCTTTTAGGAAATTGGCCACTATTAATTTTTTCTACATTAGTATTGTTATTGATCATATTGCAGGGAAGAATAAAAGAGTGAGAACAATACTTATTTTTTTAATAACGGTTATGAATACAATTAGTGGCACAGAAATTGAGATTTCAATATCGGAACAAAAATTATATTTGATTGAAAATGATTCTATTGTTGAGGAGTATATAATTTCTACTTCCGCTTTTGGTGAGGGTTCCAAAGAAGGATCATTTAAAACACCACTAGGGAAACACTCTGTAAAAAAACTAATAGGAGATCAAGTGCCCTATGGCGGAAGGCTTATCGGTCGTATCTTCAATGGTGAAATCTACCCTATTCACGATGAAGAAAAGATTATAGTTAAAGACGATGTTGTGCAAAGCAGAGTAATATGGCTTGAAGGCCTCGAGCTAGGAAAAAATAAAGGTACTGGTGTTGATTCATTTCAAAGATACATCTACATACATGGAACTCCAGAAGAATGGAGATTAGGAAGTAAGACATCAAAAGGTTGTATTCGTATGTCAAATTTAGATGTTATCAACCTTTTTTCTAAAATTTCAATCGGAACACCAGTAAATATAAGCCTTTAAATAGATATAAAAATTATTTATATTTATTTATAAAAAATATTGATATTAATAAATTATTAGCTATTATAGTTATTCTAAGTCAGTCTCTCCTCTCCCCCATGACTGGCACCAATGGGGCTTCGGCCCCATTATTTTATTAAATTATTAAAACGGAGAGGTATTTTTGGTTGGGTAATATGAGAGAAAAACTTTCAGAATCTTTTGAACTTGTGGTATTGTGCCTAATATTTTTAGTATTACTTTTGGGCATATCACCGAATGGTTAAATTTCGCAGTTTCTTAATTTTATTTTTGTCAGGAATTTTCTATGCTGACTGCCCGTCTTTGTTAGATGAAAAAGTTAAAGTGCTCAACAAAAGTGAGTATCAGGATCTTTGTGAATACAGCGACAAGACGATTTTGATTGTTAATACTGCTAGCAAGTGTGGATTTACTTACCAGTATGAACAATTAGAGGAGCTCAGTAGAACTTATAGTGAAGATGATTTTGTAGTTTTGGGTTTCCCTTCACGAAACTTTTTATATCAAGAATTTGATGAAGAGCAGAAAGTTGAAGAGTTCTGTAAAACAAACTATGACATCAGCTTTCCATTGTTCTCTTTAACCAATGTTGGTGCTGCAAATACGCACCCTTTTTATAAAAAGCTTTTTTTAGCTACAAAAGAGAGGCCTAGGTGGAATTTCCATAAGTATCTGATTACAAAAGACGGTACCGTAAAAAGCTTCTCTCATAAAATTGATCCAAAAGACTCGATGGTTGTTCAAGCCATTGAAGATTCAATTAATTCGTAGCCATTTTCAAGTCCTATAATTGCAATGTTAGGCTTATCTACTGCAAAGATACCTACCTCCACAACTCCTTCAATGCCATTGACTATATTTTCGAATTTAATAGGTTCTTCTAAAATTTTGCCCCTAAGGTCTGCCAAAACATTCCCATTATCAGATAGGGTGTCTCTTTGAGAAAATTCAGGAAAGTATTCCAATAATTCATTTTTAACATAGTCTACACTTTTGGTATTTATCTCTACTGGAATGCCAAACTTTCCAAGAGCATTAACTTTTTTTGAATCGTCGGCAATACATAGAAAATAAGATGAGGCTTTTGTGAGTATTTTTTCTCTATAATGAGCACCACCTCCACCTTTAATTAGATTTAAATTCGTATCAATTTCATCGGCTCCATCAACGTAGATATCAATACACTGTGTGGTTGGCAAACTTTCGACAACAGCAAACCCTAAAGAATGCAAAAGCTTAGTTGACCTATGAGAGCTTGAATATACCTTTGTTATCCTATTTTTGAGTTTAGGCAAAAAGGTTTGGGTGAATATATCAGTGGTACTGCCAGTCCCAATGCCCATGACAATATCGCCTGAACAAAGATTAAGAATTTTGTTATAAGCTCCTTCTGCAGCATTAAATTTTTTATTCATATATTTTTTGATCGGTAATTATTTTATCTAATCTTATATCACTTTTATCCTGAAAAGATTTTTGATAAAGCTGAAACTGATAGCCAATACCCCATAATTTCGGTCGGTAGCGCTGTTGGGTAATTAGTGATAAAAGGCGATCAAAATAACCTTTACCATAACCAACTCTGTGAAGGTCTTCATTGAATGCCACAAAAGGAACAATCAATATATTCAATTTTTTTACTTGAACATACTCCCTTTTTGCCGGTTCAAGAATGTTAAATTTTTTTCGCGTTAGCAAGTTGCCAAGATAGCAATAGTGCATATGCTCATTTTTAATGACGGGCACATAATTTATTTTTCTATGATCGAAAAATAATATTGGTTCATTTTTTATGGGCATGAAAATTCCAATACTCTTACTTTTTCTATAGGCAGACTGATTAATTAGGTTGTTTTGGATTTTTTTAGAAAGGATGAATCTTTGTGTAAAACTTAGCTGCAAGCGATTATCTAGAAATTTTTTTCGAATATCAGATTTAGATAGGGTCTGAATCATAGTTAACAGTCACCCTGAACCCTTCAGGTCAGGTGGGTAGCTCATTGACACAGTAAGGCCTCCCTTTTTGGTAACGCACAGCTGTGTAAAATCTGCTTCCCTAGATTTACATTATCGGTTCTAGAGTAAATTCTGAAAACAAATGATCCAGATGTAATTAATATAATATTTTTTTTCAACTTTTTTAATTATTGATTCAAGAAAATTTCTAGTTTTTCTGTTAGTTTATGAATCTGTTTTTCTGTTTCGTTAGCTTCAGAAATAGTATTTTCTTGCAATTTATTATTTTCGATAGCCAGCTTAAGTGCAGAGTAAACAAAGCCATAGTCTAATTTATCCTCAGGCGGGTTTATCTCTTCTATTAGTTCAATAACTGTTTTTTCCGCTTCTTTAAAAGGTAGATAATCACTATATGGAATCTTAAAAATGAATTTTCTATCTCTTATCTGAAGCTCAACTACTTGTTCATTCATCCCAATGATTTACCTCCATCAACATTGATATTTCTTCCAGTCATATACTTATTCTTTGTTACTAGAAAATCTACTGTTGCTACAATGTCCCTCTCATTACCCATTCTTCTTAGAGGCACCTCGGATAGCATCTTATTTTGCTTTTCTATATCTGGAGGGTTGGTTTCATCCCAAAGTATTATTCCTGGCGAAACAGAATTAACAGTAACATTTGGAGCCAATTCTTTAGCTAATGATTTGGTGAGGTTGTAAAGGCCTGCCTTAGCAGCAGAGTATATCGTATAGTTAGCCAATCCTTGTTCAGCGTAGATATCGACCATGTTTACGATAGCGCCTTTATTATTTTTTATATCTTCTGCAAAGTTCTTGCTAATGAAAATAGGTGCTTTTAAATTTGAAGAAATCAAGGACTCCCAATCCTCACCATTAACCTCAGCTATTGGCTTGGGGTAGAAAGTAGATGCATTATTGATAATTGCTTTAAGGTTATTATGATTTTTCTGAATATCATTACAGAGTCTATTGATATCCTCTAGTGAATCAAGGTCAGCTTGATATGCAAAGCATGAGTTGCTTCTTATTCCATTTAATTCCTCAGAAATCGATTGGGCACTTTCTGAAGAGGTGCGGTATTGAAAAATCACATTCCATCCAAGTTTATGGAAGTGTGCAACAATAGCTTTTCCAATTCGTTTAGCGCCTCCAGTAATAAAAATTGTGTCATTCATTGTTTTCAACTATTTCTTTTATCCTATTTATTTTTTCATTGTATAAGAGATTACGGTCAAGGTTTGCAAGATAGCTAAAGTCTATAGTTTTAATTTCCTCATAAATTTTTTTGCAGGATTCCATAGTTGGTTCAAAGTAGGGCAGCAAATTCATAAAATATTTATCATACTTGGGAGATGTTATCTTTTGAAAAAAAAGAACTTTGTCATCAATTTCTGCTTTTTGGTTATAGCTATGCATTTCTTGCCACACATTCAAAGTTGTTTTTAAGTCATTGCTTTCTAGCAATCTGTGTGCAAAGTTAAAGGCATTCAATTGTGATATTTGGCACCAAGCATATTCAAACTTATCAGATACTGTTTCGGGAAGCTTTGATAAATTTTCAAACCATGGCGATGTTAAATTAAGTTGCATTATATTTTGTAAGTACTTAAGCGCATCTATTTCAAAACCTTTTTTCATTTCCTGTAATACTCTTTCTCTTGTTAAATAAGTAATTTCTCCAGATAGCAATATTTTTGATAATACTTCAGCTGTTTCTTCATGTATGCTGAAGCCACTAAATTTTGTTTTAAATCGAGCCAACCTTAATGCTCTTAATGGATCCTCATAAAAGGCATCAGAAGTGTGCCTTAATATTTTATTTTTAATATCGTTTACCCCATTGTATGGATCTATAATTTGGCCACTCTCACTCATTGCAATAGAATTTATGGTGAGATCCCTCCTCAATAAATCCTCTTCAAGTGAAATATTCTTTTCGTATTGGACTGAGAAACCTGAGTAGCCTTTGCCAGTTTTTTTCTCAGTTCTTGCCAATGCATACTCTTCATTGGTTTGAGGATGTAAAAAAACTGGAAAATCAGCACCCACTTGCTTGTAGCCTAAAGATTTCATTTCCTCCGGCGTAGAACCAACCACAACCCAATCAGAATCATTAGGTTTTACACCCATAATATGATCTCTTACTGCTCCACCAACCTTGTATATCTTCATGACTCTGAGTTAACGGTAATAATTGAATTATCAAAAAGATTAATTGCAGCAAGCGAGCCACCCCAAACACACCCTAAATCTATTCCTTTAATGCTTGAATGATTTGTTACTCCATTGATTGCAGCCCAATGGCCGAACACAATATTGTCGATGTCTTTTAAGCATTTATGTTGATAATTAAACCAGGGTTGATATTTATCTTTATGAGTCTTTTTTGTTTTGGTTTTAAGATCCAACTTATTCTTTCTAGATAGAAATCTCATTCTGGTGAAAACATTTACAAGATACCTCTGTCTATTTCTTTTATTGGTTGATTTTGATATTGCTATCCTCCGATCGCTATACATATCAGATAAAAATTTCTCTGGATCTTTCTTTAATGGCTCACATAATTCTTCGTTGGCAGCATAGACATCTTGAAGGCTCCATGTAGGAAGAACACCTGCATGGACTACAAGTGATTTCTTATCATTTACCTTGAGCTCTTTAGCGAATGGGAACTTAATAAAATAATCGAGTGCCTCAACTCTCTTATTTTTAGACAGCACCTTATGCAAAGTATGGTTTTTGTCCTTTATTTTATGGACTCCAAGAATCATTGCCATCATATGCAGGTCATGATTACCTAAAACACTTTTAATATTGTGTTTCATAACATATTCGAGTACTTTCTCGGATTCTGGGCCTCTGTTTACAAGATCACCAACACAAAAAATCTTATTTTCTTTTTTTGGGTCAATGATTTTAAGAAGGTTCTTAAACTCTCCATAACAGCCCTGAATGTCCCCAATAACAAACTTAAATTTACTTTTCACTAATATCTAGTATTTCAAAATAATCTTGTAGAGCAAGATCATCTGGTCTTGAGCTGCTCTTAAATGATAATTTTTCAGAGGATACACCAAGCTGAATTAGAGATTTCTTAATTTGCTTCCTTGGATTTTCAAAGCATGACTCTAAAATTTTTTTCAATTCTATATATTGTTCTAGCCTTTCAAAATTTCGTTTGTGAGGCATGATTCGAATTAAAGTGGAAGTGACTTTGGGTTGAGGTATAAACGCATCAGGGGAAACATCAAAGAGCTGATCGATGTCTGAAAAAAAGTGAGCTAACAGAGAAATTTTTGTACTTTTTTTTGAACTGGTACAAAACCTTTGTGCTAATTCTTTTTGGATTAAAAAAGTGGCGCTCTGGTAATCAACTCTTGATTCCAGAAGTTTTAAGATAATTTGTGATGAAATGTTGTAGGGCAAATTTCCAACAATTACTGAATGTTTATCACAGAGATGTTGTAAATCAACCTTTAAAATATCTTCATTTAGAATTGAAAAGTTAGGAGATTGAGAGAATTCACTCTCTAGCCTGGGTATTAAATCTCTATCGTATTCGATAACAGTTACTGGGAGATTGTTAGCAAGGAGGTTTCTTGTTAATGCTCCGTCCCCAGGACCTATCTCAATTATTTTTTTGCAGTTAGAAAGGCTGATGGACGAAGATATTTTATCCAGCACCACACCATCACGAAGAAAATTTTGCCCTAATGATTTCTTAAATTTTTTTACCATAGCCAGCTATTTTTAAAGCTTCTACCATGCTCGCAGGATTTGCAATTAATTTGTTAGAAATATCATAAGCTGTTCCATGATCAACCGATGTTCTTAAGAAAGGAAGGCCAAATGTAACGTTGACTGTAGCTGAGAAATCTAGTGTTTTAATAACCGGCAATGCCTGATCATGATACATTGCTAATATTCCATCAAAGTTATTATCTAGAAAAGCAGTATCCGCTGAAATTGGTCCTTCAACTCTAAAACCTTGCAGTCGCAATTCATTAATTGCAGGAGATATGATTTCTATTTCTTCATTGCCAAATTTTCCACCTTCGCCACAATGAGGATTTAATCCTAGAACTGCTATTTTAGGTTTCTTAATATGAAAGAAATCACATAAACCCTGTTCAAAAGTTTTGATTGCATTGGTTAAGTTGCTTTTTGTTACTTGATCTGTAACTTCCTTTAGAGGCAAGTGTGTTGTCAACAAACCAACTGTGAGTTTAGGGTTTGTAAGCACCATTAAAACATTATCTACTTCAGTTGTTGTTTTTAAATATGATGTATGATCATTGAAGTTTTTATCATAATTAGCTATCTGTAGCTTGTTAATAGGCCCTGTAACAAGGTTAGAGTTATCATTTATACACATTTCTACGCCTTTATCTATACAGCTAAGTATATAGTTTGCATTTTCTTGGTTAGGGCTCCCTAAGTTGTAATCATGGCATCCCTTAATTGGAAAAAAATTAATTGAATCAGCTTTTAAATCAGAAAAACCATTAGAGTCATGAAGTTTTAAGTTGTGGTTTATATCACTAGATAGCCTCTTAAGTACCATTGGGTCCGAAACAACTAATATGCTCTCAAGATTTTCTTTAAGAGTTTTGTTCTCAAGTGATTTAAGGAAAACTTCAGGACCTACCCCTGATGGATCACCTAAGGTTACAGCTACTTTGCGATTGAATTTCAAGAGTTTTTAACTTCTATGAAGGCATCTGCTCTGAGTTCCTGAAGATCTGTTTCAAGCTCTTCTT
>Ga0222719_10000689_pt1 | contig 33660 bp, 30 predicted proteins | sample C33_34DmetaG_FD_165039 | JGI IMG/M metagenome (GOLD analysis project Ga0222719, IMG submission 165039) | Estuarine water microbial communities from San Francisco Bay, California, United States - C33_34D | ecosystem: Environmental > Aquatic > Marine > Unclassified | place: USA: California... | reverse complement strand
AAAATAAATATTTTAAAAGAGAGTGACTCAAAAAATACTGAGCCGATAATTAGTTATGGTTGGGCAAAATTAATAGGTGAAAAGCAAGTAAGTTATGTAAAAGAAAAATTTAAGAATTCAATTATTGCAAGATTTGTAGGTATTTATGGTAAAAACCAAGATACAAATATATTAAATGGCTCCGTAATTCCAGTTTTATGTTTTAAATCTCTTAAATACCCACGGTATGGATTTAAGTTATTGACTAATGGTAAGGAAATAAGATCTTACTGTCATATAGATGACACTATTTTAGCAATCGAAGAGATTTTGTGCAAAACCAAAAAAAAAAGATTTAAAGCTGAAATTTTTAATATATGTTCAAATGACAATATGACGATTTTACAAATTGCTAAACAGATAGCAAAATTAGGTAATAAGAAAATAAAAGTAAAAATTACAAGAAAAAAAGCTAATATTGCAGTTCAAATTTGCTCTAATAACAAAATAAAAAAACAAATTGGATGGAAACCAAAAATTAATTTTTTAAATGGTTTAAAAAGTGTATTTGAGGATGTAAAAGAAAAATATGAGTAAAATTCTTGTCACTGGAGGAGCTGGTTATATTGGTTCTATTCTAACAGAACAGCTTTTGATTGAGGGGTTTGATGTAACTATTATTGATAACTTTATGTATTCAGATAGTAGTCTTAATCATTTACATCATTATGATAATTTAAAAATAGTTAAAGGTGATGTTAGAGATAAAAACAAAATCTTAACCTGTTTAAAACTTTCAGATATAATTATACCTTTAGCAGCATATGTGGGTGCACCATTATGTGAATTTGATCCAGTTGGTGCAAAAACAATTAACAAAGACTCTATAGATCTAATACTTGATAATATCTCAAAAAATCAAATGATTTTAATGCCCACCACAAATTCTGCATACGGAAGTGGAGATGAAAATAATTATTGCGATGAAAACAGTCCATTAAATCCAATATCAAACTATGCAATTGAAAAAGTAGAGGTTGAAAAGAAGCTTTTAACGCACGAAAATTCTATCAGTTTTAGATTAGCTACTGTCTTTGGTATGTCACCAAGAATGAGAGTTGATTTGTTAGTTAATGATTTTGTGTTAAGAGCCTGCTACGACAAATATATAGTTTTATTTGAAGGTCATTTCAAAAGAAACTACATTCATGTAAGAGATGTTTCTAAAGTATTCTTACATGGGATTAAAAATTTTGAAAAAATGAAGCAAAATATTTATAATGTTGGTTTATCTGATGCAAATTTGTCTAAAATTGAGCTTTGTAATTTAATCAAATCCCATATTAATGACTTTGTGTTTTTTGAGGAAAAATTAAGTAAAGATAAAGATCAAAGAAATTATATAGTTTCTAACAAAAAAATTGAAAAAACAGGATTTAAACCTAGTTTTACTATTAGTGATGGTATTAAAGAATTAATAAAAGGTTATACATCTATAAAAGTAAAAAATAATTCAAATATTTAAAACTTCAATGTACATAAAAAAATGTAGAGCATGTGAAAGTAAGAGATTAATTTCAGTTTTAAACCTCGGCAAACAACCTTGGTGTAATGATTTCATAAAAAAAAAATGGATTGGTAAAGAAAAAGAATATCCACTCCACTTAGTCTACTGCAAAGCATGTACCATGATACAATTAAATTACACTGTTGCAAAAGAAACGATGTTTAGTAATCATACTTATCTATCCTCAACTACCAAAACCTTAAAAAATTTTTTTTTAAAACTCGCTAATGAAAACAAAAAACAGTTTAAACTTAAAGCAAAAGATAAAATTTTAGATATTGGTGGAAATGATGGAATTCAAATGATGCAATATAAAAAAATTGGACTTAAAAATGTTGTCAATGTCGAGTCAGCATCAAATATATCAAAAATTTCAAAAAAAAATGGTATTAAGACTTTTAATAATTTTTTTAATTATAAATTTGTAAAAAAAAAAATACCTAAAAAAAGTATTAAAGTTGTGAATGCTTCTGGAGTTTTTTTTCACCTAGAGGAACTGCATAGTGTCTTGAAAGCAGTTGAATATGTACTTAATAGAGATGGTGTACTGATAGTTCAGTTTATGTATTTAGGTTCTATTATAGACCAAGGTACTTTTGACTCAATTTATCACGAACATTTGCTCCTATACACTGTCAATAGTTTATCAAAATTATTGTCTCGATATAATATGGAAATATTTGATTGCTATCATGCTGACATACATAGTGGAAGTATTATTGCTAAGGCTTGTTTAAAAGACTCTATAAATAATAAAAAAACATCAAGATTAAAAAAAACATATAAAAAAGATTTGTCATATGATTTGAAAAAACTTAAAAAGTTTGCAAGAAATTCCAAAAAAAAATCAAATTCTTTAAAGTCAATAATTCTAAAATTATCCAAAAATAATAAGATATACTGTTATGGGGCTCCAGCGAAAGGAAATACTTTAATTAATTTTATGAATTTAAATCTGAGGCATATTACAAAAGTTGTAGAGGTAAATCCTCTCAAAATTGGAAGGTACACACCAAAATCGAACATCCCAATCATAAAAGAAACAGCCTATGATTTGCCTGATTATTATCTTTTACTATCTCATAATTTTGCTAAAGAAATTTTAAAGAAAAATAAAGATTTAATTTTTAAAAGAAAAGTAAAGTTTATTATCCCTTTTCCAAAAACTATGATAATAAGTAAAGAAAACTATTATAGATTTGTTAGATCCTAGATGAATCTTATTTTAAAAATAAAAAATAAGATTCTTTTTTATAAAGAAAATTTTTTATATTTTTTAGAAGAACTCATGTTAAGTGAAAAATTGTTAAAATTAGAGAATAATCCTTTAATTTTTGACATTGGCTATAACAAAGGAAAATTTTCAAAGAAAATTTTGTCATATTTTAAACCTTCATTAATTTTAGGTATAGAAGCAAATCCCTCATTAATTAAAAATTCTTTTAGCCACCCGATAATTAAAAAAATAAATTATCTAGTTAGCGATGATACTCTTGAGGAAAGATATCTTTATTTAAATGATAACTTCTTAGGAATGTCTACAGCATCATTAGATATTCTTAAAAAATCTAGATTTTCCAGTGGTTCTATTAAGCAAGAGAAGCTACACGAATTGTATAATTATAAAATTAAAATTAAAGTTATTACTCTAGATAAATTGATAAACCTATATGGAACTCCAGATCTTATAAAAATTGATGTTGAAGGTCACGAATTTGAAGTTTTAAAAGGGTTAAATACAAAAGCAAAAAAAATTACTTTTGAATGGACAGAAGAAAATTATGATGGTCTTGAGAAAAGCATTAAGCATCTTATGGATTTGGGCTATGACAAATTTGGTGTTGTTGGATATTTCACTAATCGTAATAATTTAGATGATAAAGTTTTATTTTCTAGAAAAGGAGATCCATTTTTAATAGAGCCAGATTATTTTGAGTGGAAGAAAATAAATCTTAGAAAATATATTGATGAGAATCGTAAAATTAATTATGGGATGATCTGGGCAAAATAAGTTAAAGGAAACAAGGTGATAACATTTAATAATCTTGGTAAAAAAGGAAGAATTGGCAATCAACTTTTTCAATATGCAGCAATAAGAAATTTATCAATTAAAAAAAATTTTGAAATTGGTCTACCCAAACAAACCAATTTAGTATTTCATGGGCAAAAAAATTTATTAGAATGTTTTAAAATTCCAAAAGAGTTTTTTGGAAAAACAAGTATTTTAAAAAAGATAATCTATTCAAAATATAATGAACCAGATAATAAAATTGACCTTAATTTTTTTGATATCCAAGATAATACTAACATTGATGGTTATTTTCAGAGTATTTACTACTTTAAAGATAATTCTGAATTAATTATTAAAGAATTAACACCTAAAGACCAATATATAATTGAAGCAAAAAAAAAACTTTCTCAATTAAAAAAAGCTAATAATGTAGATAACATTGTTTCACTTCATATAAGAAGAGGCGATAATATCGATCCAACTATTAAAGGAAATAATTCTGATTTACTAAATAGCTTCGGATCAAGTGATGATTTTAAAGATAACTCATTCTTTGGAAAATATGTCGCTAAAGCTAAATCAATATTTAAAAATAAAAAAGTTAAATTTTTAGTGTTTTCTGGAGGATCAAGAGGAAAAAATAACAAAAAAGATTTAGATTGGTGTAAGAAAAATTTTAAAGGAAGTGAATATATCTTTAATGATGATCAAGATGAAATAAGTGATTTTTGTCTTATCTATGCTTGTGATCATAATATACTATCTCCTGGTAGCTCCTTTGGATGGTGGGCTGCGTATCTAAATAGAAGAAAAAAAATAGTTGTTGCACCAAAACATTATAATCCTTCAAATCCAAAAGAGACATTTAAATTTATGTTTTATCCTGACGATTGGATAATTGTTTAATTTTATGATTAAAAATATGAAAATTAGGATTGATGTTGGTTGTGCTGCAACAGCTCCTAATTCTGCTTTATGGATTTTAGCTGATCCCAAAATAGAGGTATTTGCTTTTGAGCCAGACACCAGAAGTGCAGATATTTTAAGAAAAGGAAAAACTACAAATCAGTATTTGGATAAACCAAGAGTTATTGTAAATAAAAAAATAATAGTTTTAAAAAACAAAATTATAAAAAATTTTAAAAAGAAAAATTTTAAATTATATAACTATGGTATCGATAATGTTTCGTGCCCAACTAATAAAGTTTTTTATCATGTTGCAGAAAAAAATTATGGATGTTCTAGTTTACTTAGACCTATTACAAATAAACTAGGTATTAAAATAGATTTTAAAAAAAAAGTAAAATTTTATCCGTTAAGTTATTTTTTAAAGAAAAGTAAATTTAATATAATTGAAATGCTTAAAACTGATACTCAAGGAAATGATTTAAACGTATTAAAGTCTGCAGGTCAATATATTGAAAACATCATTTTTATACAAAGTGAGTATTGGACTAATCAAGAATATAAGGGTGAAAAAGATAAAAAAGCGTCTAGGGAAGAAGCGATTGATTATATGAAAAGCAAAAATTTTTATTGTTATTATTATACTGATACTGATATTTTTTTTGTAAATAATAATTTTAAGAATTTTATAAATAAATATAAAATTCTAGATAATTGTATAGATTTTCCTGATGGCTTATATCACAATAGTTTATGGCTAAATAGATATAATGGAAAGATGATAGCCTATTGTGTTTTTAGAGATGTAATTAAATTTTTAATTCCAAAAAAAATTCTAAATTTTATTAAGAGTTTTTTTAATTAGATCATAAAAGTCTAATCGAGCGTAACAAAATTTTATTTTTAATTTTTTTGCACATTTCATATCAGTTACTTTATCACCAATAAATAAACTTTTTTTTAAATCTAAATCAAAAGTATTGTTAATTTTTTTTAGCATTAATGTATTTGGTTTCCTGCAATTACAACTTATTGAATATTTTTTAATTTTTCCATTTACATGATGTGGACAATATAATGTATCGTTTATAAAAATATCTTTATTTGTAAAATTTTCATTAATATTTTTTTGAAATTCTATAAATTGATTTTCAGTGTAATATCCTCGAGCAATTCCTGATTGGTTTGTTATAATAAAAATATAGTAATTTAATTTATTTAAATATTTTAATCCTTTAATAACGTTACTCCTTAATTTAAAATTATCCATTTTATGCACATAACCATAATCATAGTTAATAACACCATCTCTATCTAAAAAGATTGCTGGTTTTTTGAAAATTTTAGGTAATTTTCGTTTTGCAATTTTGAGATTTTGAGGAGTTCCAATATCTATTAATTCATTTTTGTATTTCTCGCCGTAAACTTTTTTTTTAATAATAAGATTTTTTAAATAATTATTCTCAAATGAAAATTTTTTAGCATTAAAATATTTTAAATTTTTTTTATTAACGTAGTATATTCCAGAATTCATAAATGGAGATTTTTTGTCAAAAATAATTTTTTCTTTTTTTACGTTTAAATTAGCTAGCAGGTTATTTTGTTTATAATTTTGATTTTTTACTAATGAAACTTTAATTAATTTGTTTCCAAGATCTTTAATAAAATGATTTAAATTTATTGGACAAAAAGAATCTCCATTACTTAAAATAAAATTTTTTATTTTTTTTTTTTTTAACTCATTTAAAGCGCCGCCAGTGCCCTTTAATTTTTTTTCTAAGATACATTCAACTTTTGTTAAATTGATAATTTTATTATGAAAAGTATCTTTAATTAGATCGCCTTTGTAGCCAGCAATTATATAGATTTTATTGAAATTATATTTTGCAAAATAATTGAGTAAATTCTTTAAAAAACTCAATTTGCCAAATTTAATTAATGGCTTTGGTTTTTTTTTGGTTATGTTTTTTATCCTTGAACCAAGACCTCCTGCCAATATTACTAAATCTAAATGTTTCACTTTGATTTAAGACAAATTCTTTTCTATAATTTTGCAAAGTGTTTGACCAACTAATATTTCTACAGTTTGAATTATAGAAGTTTCATCTGACGGTATTTCAATTATATTTTTACAATACTTTTTTAATTTTCCGCCACTATTTCCAGAAAAGGCAAAAAATTTAATTTCTTTCTTGTTACAAATTTTACATGCTTCAATGATATTTTGACTATTTCCTGAAGTAGTAATACCAAGTGCAATATCACCTTTATTTCCTATCGCCTCAATCTGTCTTGAAAAAATTTTTTCAAAACTGAAATCATTACCAATTGCAGTAAGTGCCGAAGTGTCAGTTGCTAATGAAATTGCTGGCAATGCTATTCTGTTTTTTTTAAATCTAACTGTTATTTCGGTTGCTAAGTGCTGAGAGTCTGCAGCGCTACCACCATTTCCAAAGAAAAGAATTTTTTTATTTTTTTTTATTGCCCTAATTGATTCACTACATAATTTTGTAAAAATATTATTAGATTGAATTTTTAGTTTTTGAAGTGTTTCTATAGTTTGATCGATATCAATAATTAATTCTTTTTTAATTAAAATTTTTTTCATATAAGTAGATCTTAGTATATTAATATGAAAAAGAAAAAAATACTTTTAATTTCCTATTGGATAAATAAGCAAGGAAACTCCCCAGGAATAATGGCTGACGATAAAGTTTTTAATCTAAATAAACTTGGCTACAAAACCATAGTTCTATCTTCTTATGATAGTAAAATTATAAGAGATAAAAATATTATTCACTACAGAATACCTTCGATTAGTTTTAATGATTTCATCTATGAAATCAAAAATAAAAAATTTAATGATATATACGTACTCTATCTAATGCTGCCAATAATTTTAACAATTGGCATACTTCTGGATTTATTTGAGCACTTTTTATTAAGAGGAAAAGGTGGAGGAAAATGGTTTTGGTTTTTATCTGCAATGATGATTGGTATTTTTATATGTTTATTTCATAAAGTTGATTATTTATTTACTACAGGAGGTCCAGCATCAGCCCATTTGACTGGTATTTTAACAAATTTTTTTTTTAAAAAAAAATTATTTATAGAGCTACAAGATCCTCTTGTTGGAAAAGATATTGGAAGATCAAATTTATCCTCAAAATATTTATTAATATTTGAGAAACTAATTTTAAAAAGTTGTTACAGACTAGTTTTTGTAACAAATACAGCTGCTATTGAATGCAGAAAAAGGAATCCAAAATTTAAATCTAAAATAAAAGGTATTTATTCAGGTGCTGTTAAATTACTTAACTGTAAAAAGAAAAAATTTTCTAAAAATTTAAGATTTATTCATTCAGGAACATTGTATACATCACGTAACTTTAAAAATTTAATTTTAGCAATAAATTTTTCAGTGAAAAAAAACAAACTTAATATGTCAAAGATTAGTATATTAAATTATGGGGATGTATATGGTGAGGAACAAATTAAAATGCTTAATCAACCTTATATAAAATGGTGTAAAAGTAAAAACAGGTTAAGCGCAATTAAAGTTTGTTGTAAGAGTGATATTTTACTTTTAATTCAACACACCGATCAAAGAAGTAAACTTACTTTTCCATTCAAATTATATGAATATTTAAATCTTCCAAAAATTATTTTTGCTCTAACTAATAACAATGAATTAAAAAATATGCTATTAAAAAGAGGCCACGTATGCGCAAACATTAACAATATAAATGATATAAGTACTAAAATAAATTTTATTTTAAGAAATAAAAAAAAGTTGTTAAAAAATATAATTAGAAAGAAACATTTGTTTGAAATTAATTCCACGCAGCAATGCCACAAAATATTTAAGTTAGATATGAATGAAAGAATTGAAAAAAATTTTAGGTAAAAAAAAACTAAAGACAGGCCTTATATTAATAGCTTTACTATTTACATCTAGTTTATTTGAGGTATTTTCTATTAGTTTAATTATTCCTCTCCTGGATATTTTAAGTAATACAAATTTTGATCTCTATCCAAACTATTTAACTGAGGTAATATTTTATTTTGAAATAACTGATTATAAGTTATTAGTAAAATATACTTTTATATTAATTATTTTAGTTTTTTTTTTAAGATTTTTGATATTTTTAATTTCTGATTTTTTAAAGGTAAATTATGCAACAACGATCAGAAATCAATTGCAAATAAAATTATTTTCAAACTATATTAAATCTGATTTTTCTTTTTTTCTTAAGAATAGAGTAAGTGATCTAATAAAAAATCTAATTAAAGAAACACTTCTTTATTCGGATAAATATATTTTTGCGTACTTAAATATTTTTACTGATTGTTTAACATTAATTTTATTGTCTTTACTTTTATTTTTTTATAATCCAACAGCAACTATAATTATTATTTTTTTAATTATTATTTTAGCATTAGTATATTTTAAGGTTACTAGTATTAAAATAAAAGAATTAAGCTCTAAAAGACAAGAAGATGAAAGACAATTATTTAAACTTTACAATGAAAGTTTTAACAACTTAAAAGATATTAATATTTATAATTTGCATGATTTAGTAATAAGCAAAACATATCCAGTCATCACTTCTTATAATAATAATTACAAAAAATTATATAAGTTTCAAGTTGCAGCTAGACCAATCTTTGAGATGTTATTAATTTTATTTTTCTTATTTTCTAGTTTTATTGCGATTTTTTTCTTTAACACATCTACGTCTCATATAATTTCTACATTTGCACTTTTTGGAGCGGCTGCATTTAGGATAATTCCATCTATCTCAAGATTGCTGAATCATACACAGGATATAAAGTTTTCTATGGCTTCTAAAAAAATCATAGAAAATGATATTTTTAATTTTGATGATAATATTAAAAGAAAAAAAAAAAATCTTTTATTCAAAAGTGGTGTAAATCAATTTTATAACATCAAAATGAAAAATATTAATTTCAGTTATGGTAATAAACAAATATTTAAAGATTTAAATTTAGAGATAAAAGGTAAAAAAATAATAGGAATTGTAGGGCCAAGCGGATCTGGTAAGTCAACTTTATTAAATATAATTTTAGGTTTATTGAAATCTAATCAGGGAGAGGTAATGTATTTTGTTGACCAAAAAAAATATAATGTTCCACATACAAATCTATTTTCTTATGTTCCACAGGATATTTTTCTTTTAGATGATAGCGTTTTAACCAATATTGTATTTGGAAAAAACAAAGAAATTGATCATTCAAAAATTAATAAGATATTGGAACAGGTAGATTTAGTTAAATTTATTAATAGTTTAAGGGATGGATTGAGTACTAATTTAGGTGACAAAGCTAAAAAAATTTCTGGCGGCCAAGCTCAAAGGATCTCATTAGCCAGAGCATTGTATCATGATAGTGAAATACTTGTTTTAGATGAATTTTCTAATCAACTTGACAACGACACTGAGAGTAAAATACTTAAAATAATCAAAAACCTAAGGTTCACAAAAACAATTGTTTTAGTGTCACATAAAAGTAGAGTGATGAATATTTGTGATGAAGTCTATGAAATTAAAAAACAAAAGTTAATAAAAGTATGAATAAATTGATACCTTTTCATGTTCCCTTTAAATCTAAAAAAGAAATTTATTACCTCAATTCATCGATTCAGAAAAATTCACTTGCAGGCAGAGGCTTCTTTACAAAAAAATGTGAAGATATTTTTACAAAAGATTTTAAAAAAAAGTGTCTTATGACAACATCTTGTACGCATGCTTTAGAGATAATTGCATTTGTGCTTAAATTAACAAATAAAGATGAGGTTATTTTGCCAAGTTATACTTTTGTATCAACAGCAAGTGCATTTGCTATTAGAGGTGCCAAAATTGTATACGCTGATACAATTTCTCAGTACCCTTGTATAGATCCCAGTGAAATTGAAAAAAAAATAACAAAAAAAACAAAAGCAGTTTGTATTGTTCATTACGCTGGAATTTCATGTGATATTAAAAAAATATCAAATATTTGTAAAAAATATAAAATAAAATTAATAGAAGATTGCGCTCATTCCTTTGATGCTTATGGTTTTGGACAAAGACTTGGAACATTTGGGGATTTTTCAACTTTTTCATTTCATGAAACTAAAAACATAACCTCAGGAGAGGGTGGTGCGCTTATAGTAAAAAGTAAAAAAGATTACAATTTAGCTAAAATTATTTTAGAAAAAGGAACCGATAGATCTCTCTTTGAAGCCGGCAAAGTAAAAAAGTATACTTGGATAGAATTAGGCTCATCTTATGCTTTATCAGATTTGAACTGTAGTTATCTTTATGCACAACTCAAAAAGAGAAATTATATTTTGAAAAAAAGAAGATTTATATTTAATTTTTATCAATCAAAATTAAAGAACAAAGAGTTTGCAAGATATTTTTATACACCAGACATACCGTTGTATGCGAAGGTTAATGGGCATATTTATTTTATAATATTTAAAAATACTCAACAAATGCATTCATTAATAAAATACGCAGAAAAAAAAGGTGTAACTTTCAATGAACATTATAAGTGTTTGCACAAAAGTCCTTTTTCAAAAAAAAATTTTAAAACAGGAAAGCTATTTAATTCAGAGAAATTTGAAAAAAAATTGTTAAGACTACCAATTTATCCTGACCTAAATTTAAAAAAGCTTAATAAAATAGTAAATATTATTAAAACTTTTTGTGAATTAAAAAAAATATGAATTATTTAACAAAACAACAATTAAAAAAATTTAAATTTAAGAGTTTAGGTAAAAATGTTTTGATTTCAAAAAAGGCATCTATTATTCAAGCAAATAAAATGATAATAGGTGATAATACACGAATTGATGACTTTGCTTTATTATATGGGTCGATAAATATTGGAAAAAACGTACACATCACACCCATGTGCTTGATTGGTGCTGGTAGTACAAATATTGTAATAGAGGATTATTGCACCCTAGCTTATGGAGTAAAAATTTTTAGTCAAACTGACGATTATTTAGATGGGTATATGACTGGATCGACAGTAGATAGAGATTTAAAAAGAGATATATGTAAAAAAATTGTACTTGAAAAATTTGTTATTGTAGGAGCAAATTCTGTAATATTTCCTGGTTGTTTATTAAAAGAAGGTACAGCAGTTGGAGCATGTTCTTTGCTAAATAAAAATACGAAACCTTGGAGTGTTTATTATGGAACCCCAGCAAAATTTAAAAAGAAAAGAAAAAAAATTTTGATTAATAACATTCAAAATAATTTGAGATCATTAAAAAATAAATGAAAAAAAAAATCGCAATTTTTTATGGGACAAGACCAGAATATTTAAAATTAAAAAATATAATTAAATTTATACCGAAAGAAAAAAGGGATGTTATTTTTGTGGGACAACATAATGAATTGATACACAAGAACTATTATAAAAAAAAAATAAAAATAAAAGAAACAAGTAAAAAAAATCGTCTCAATTCAATTATTTCTCAAATAGCAAAAAATATAGAATTAGATGATTATGATTATGTTGTAATACAAGGAGACACAGCAACAACTTTTGGTGTAGCTTTAGCAGCTTTTAATAGTAAAAAAAAAATAATTTATGTGGAGTCTGGGTTAAGAACATTTGATTTCAATAATCCTTTTCCTGAAGAAGGTTATAGACAAATGATCTCAAGAATATCTGATATACATTTTTGTCCCACTTTTTTATCAAAAAAAAATTTAATTTCAGAAAAAATTAAAGGTAAAATTTTTGTGTCTGGCAATACATCTTTAGATAATTTATTAACCTATAAAAAAGATATACAATATACCAATACAATTTTAATTACTTTACATAGAAGAGAAAATCTTTCTCAAATATCTAATTGGTTTTATGCATTAGATAATATAGCAAAGAAATATAAAGAAATTAAGTTTATATTTCCAATACATAAGAATATTGAGATAAATAAACACAGGAATATCTTAAAAAATATCGAAGTTGTAGAGAATCTTCCCCACGAAGAATTAATGAAAATTTTTGTTAAAGTAAAATTAATCATTACTGATAGTGGTGGTATTCAAGAAGAGGCATCCTTTTTAAATAAAAAAGTCATAGTATGTAGAAAATCTACAGAAAGACCAGAGGGAATCAGATCAGGACATTTGCATATATGCAGCAACTCAAAAAAATTAATGAATTTATTTATCAGATTAAATAAAAACTTTAAGATAAACAAAAAGTCACCATATGGTGATGGTAGAGCTTCAAAAAAAATTATTAAATTTCTATTCAAGCAAAAAATTTTATAATGATAACTGTAGTTTTAAATATTTATAAAAGATTAGAATATTTAGAAGAGCAAATTAAAGCTATAAACAATCAATCTGTTAAAGTATCTGAAATTATTATATGGCAGAATGGAACAGAAGAAAGAAAAATTCCAAATTTAGATCCTTCAATTAAACATATTTATTCAACTTATAACTTTGGAGTTTGGTCTAGGTTTTCGGCAGCTTTAAATAGTAAAAATGAATTTATCTGTATATTTGATGATGATACAATACCAGGAAAGAATTGGATCAAAAATTGCTTAAATACAATACAAAAATATGAGGGTTTATTAGGATCAAGAGGAGTACGATTTGCATCAAAAAAAAAATATATAGTTGGTGAAGAATTTGGGTGGAGCAACCCATCTGATAAGGTTGAGCAGGTAGATATAGTCGGTCATAGTTGGTTTTTTAGAAGAGAATGGCTTTCATATTTTTGGAAAGAATTGCCAAATTTTAATAGTCTTAATTTTGTGGGCGAAGATATTCATTTTTCATACGTTTTGCAAAAGTATTTAGGATTAAACACATATGTACCGCCCCATCCAAATAATGATAAAACAATGTGGGGAAGTGATCAAGATTTGGCAATTAAAATTGGAACTGATAAATTTGCAATTTCATATAATGAATTAAGATTAAACGAGATGAATGAGTGTTTTTTAAATTATGTAAAAAAAGGATTTAATTTGAATTTTGTTGAAAGTTTGAAAATTAAAGGTGTTTATTTAGATCAAAGGATGAAAATTGGAAAATATTTAAAAAAAATTTTGAAGAATGATAAGTAAAATTAAATTTTTTTTAAAAAATACAATTTTAATAATTAATTTTCTATACGAGGAGTATTTTGTTTCAAAAAAAAGAAAAGAAAAATTTAAGAGAGATTTTAATATTTTATTAAGAAAATTAGAAAAAAAAGAAAATTTTTCTTACTCTAGATTTTCTGATGGAGAATTGTTTGTTTTACAGAATAAAAAACTTATTATTTCGAAAAATTATTGGTCTTTAGAGGATAAAAAATATTATGCGAATTTTAGTAACGATGACAAAAAAGAATTCTTGCCCACTAAACATCAATTTTACCGAAAAAAACTCATTCAATCTTTAAAGTTTAAAAAAAAAAATTATTTTAAAGGGATAAGCTGTAGTTGCTGTAATGGCAAAACTGCTGTGAATTATATGAAGAGTATTGCTAAGGATGATAAAAATTTAACACACAGTAATCTTTTACAGAATGGAAATTATAAATTGTTTATCACTAAAATGTTAAGTCTTTTTAAAAAAAAAAAAATAGTTTTAATTTCAAATAAAAACAATGATTTCAAAAAATTACCTTTTAGCGTTATTAAAAGATTTGATATAGGAATTAATTGTTTCGTAAACGATTATTCTGTACTTTATAAGATAATCAATTACATAAAAAAATATAAAATTAAAAATCATGTATTTTTATTTTCTGCTTCCAGCTTAAGTAATGTTTTAATTATGGAGTTGTATAGAGAATTTGATGAAAATACCTACATAGATATTGGAAGCACTCTAAACCCATACTTTAATTTTAAAACTTTATCTAAGTCTAGATCTTATCTTTCAGAATATTGGAATAGCAGTAAGCATTCAAAACATTTAAAAAAAAATTGCTATTGGTAATTCATTTTAATTAAAATATACTAACAATGACAATTTTAATTATATTCTATTTTTTTAAAAATTAAGCTTTTTTTGTGATTAAGCTTGTTTATCTTTTAAAGTTATTGTGATTTGTTTGTGTCCAATAAAAAATATCTTTGAGATTTTTTGTCAAACTATTTTTAGGTTTCCATCCTAATCTTTTTAGCTTATTATAATTTACACTGTAACGAGCATCATTAAACAATCTATCAGGGACTTTTAAAATTAAATCATTGAAACTTATATTTGAAATTTTACAAATTAATTTAATTACATCTTTGTTTTTATATTCATCATTAGTACCTACATTGTAAATTTCGTTACTTTTACCTTTTTTAAAGACCAGATCAACTGCATTGCAAAAATCATCAACGTGCAGAAAAGTTCTTTTTTGATTACCATTTCCATGCATTGTAAATTTTTTATTTTTCAAAATGCACCATATACACCCTGAAATTAATTTTTCCGGATGTTGACGGATTCCAAAAATATTATTAGGCCTTAATATTTTCACTGGTAACTTGTAAGATTTTTTATATCCTGCAACAATCATTTCCGCAGCGGCTTTAGAGCTAGAATAAGGGTTTGTAGGACTTAATGGACTAGTTTCATGAAACTTTCCTTTATGAATTTCACCATAGACCTCATCTGTACTAATATGAATTATATTATGTATTTTATTAATAAGACATGCTTCCATAATATTTTTTGTTCCTTGAATATTTGTTTCTATAAATTTATTACTAAGGATATATGATTTATCTACATGACTTTCTGCTGCCGCATGTATTAATAGATCAGTTTTTTTCGAAAATTTAATTATTGAACTTAAATTGCAAATATCCTTTTTTATTAATCGAACTCTTTTATGTTTTATAATTTTGTCTAAATTTGAAATATGAGCTGCATACGTCATTTTATCATAAATCAAAATTTCTGCATTCTTGTATTTATGAAAGAAAAATTCACTTAAATGTGAACCGATAAAACCACAGCCACCTGTTATAAAAATTTTTTTAATTTTTTTCATTGTAGACTAATATAATATTTAAATATTTTAATTGTGTTATAACTAAAAAATTATTTATTTAAAGGTTTAATTGTTTAAAGTTTAATATCTTATTAAAATAAAAATTTTAAGTTTATAAAATTGAATATATGAAACTAAAATTAAAAAAATATTCGCCTTTAATTATTTTCAATTTACTTAATTTAATTTTGTTCTTATTTGCAGTAAAAAATTCAAATGATGTACTCGTTTATTCATTTTTTTCAATCATATCAATTATATCAATAAATTATTTTTTTATAGCTTGGCAATATTACACTGAACTTTTTCTAAATTTGTTTATATATTTAGGCTTTTGGTTAAAATTTTCTTTTAATTTAATATATTCTTTTAATCAAAGAATTCCCGAAACAAATGAATTTTTATCCGAAGTAGCTATTAGAGATAATTATAGTGAAGTTTTAATAGTTACAAGCATATCTATTCTATTTATATCACTTGTTTTTCTCTTTCTTAAAAAAGTTTTTCCAAGAAAAAATAAGAGAAATTTCTCATTTATTTTCTTAATTTTTACTATTAAGAAATTTAAAATAAAATTTTTAACCTCCTTCTTTTTGTTTTTCTACTTTATTATATTTTTAAATATATTATTTGATTTTGCATACCTAGGACAACAATCTTCTGGTTTTTTTATAATTGAAAAATTATTTAAAGGATTATTAATCATTGTTTTTCCACTTTTTATAACTTTGATATGTGATCTTTATTTTAAAATTCATGGAAAAAGTTTTGTAATTTTATTATTACTATTTTTATCGTTTTTTTCTATTGCAATATCTTTAGACTCGCGCTCAATGATAGTATATTTATTGCCTATTTTGTTAGTTTATATCCATTACTTTAAAACTTTTAAATATATTACCTTACTAACAATAATCTCATCTGTGTTAATTTTTATTTCAATTAATTTAGTGCAGAAGAGTAGATCCAATTCAGAATTTTATAATCGTTCACTAAGTGATACATTTAAAGAAATTTATTATTTATCTACAAATAGATGGGTTGGAATTAGTGGAATGATAAATGTTCACTACACCAAAAATAAAAACTATAAAATGTTTACTGACTCATTATCAGAGAAAAGTGGTTTGTTTAATTTTTACGAGAGAAATTTTTACTATTCTCAAGATGAAAATTCTCTAAATTTTAAAAGTGAGGACGAATTTCTGAAAAATATTAAAAATTATAAACGTATAAGCGTTTATATCCCAGGTTTTATGGCATTTTTTTATTACTCTGGGTCTATATTTTTTTTATTATTTTTAAATTTAATTTTAATTATTTTTTTGATTTTAATTGAGAAAAGTTGTGCTTTTATAATGAGGCATAACAATTTATTTATTGCTATGTTCTCTATGATATTAATTTGGAGAACTATTCATATCGGATTGTTTCCATTAAATACTCTTCTGTTTTTTATTATTTTAACATTAGTTCCATTTGTTTTTTTAATCTTAGACAAAATATTATTAGGTTTTATAAAAAGAAAAAAATCATGATAAGAAAATATTTTGAAAGCAAGTATGTTTATAATATAAAAATTGTCTTATTTACTCTTTTTATTTTTTTCTTTGATTTAGGTTTTGATAATTTGAAGGTTGGAAGTCTGAAATTTGATTTTTTAGATGCTCGCTATCTTTTATTTTTAATTTTGCCTATATTTATTTATGATTTTTTTTTAATTAAAAAAAAAAAATTAATCAATCTTATTTTCTTTTTTTTAGTACTAATTATTTCTCTACACACTTTAGTTTTAAAATATATCAAGGTAATTGATTACAGCTTCGTTGAAGTGACAAAATTTTTTTTAAGTATTTTTTATATATTAATAATTATATTTTACAGAGATTTTATCTTAAAAAACATATTAAAATTTATAAACTTATTTTTAATATTTTATTTTGTATTAATTTTTATAAATTCATTTTTAAATTATTATAATAGTGAAATTATATGTTTATTTGGATGTTTTTCTAAAAACAGGGAAATTTTTAAAGAAGCATCTCATTTAGCTTTTATTTCGCCACTAATAATAATTTATTATTTGAACACAATTAAAATTAAAAAATTAAATTTAATTTACAAATTTTTAATTTTATTTTTTTTTATTTCTATTCTAAATAATTTATCCACCACTTTATTAGGTGCAATAATCATTAGCTCGATTTTAATTTTAATTACTAATTACAAATTTATTACAAATAAAAAAAAATTTATTTTAGTGATTGTATTTTTTACGCTGTTAATACCATTTGACAGTAACACAGTTGTAAAAATTGACCAATTTTATGATATTTCAAGAATAATTAACAATAAACATGTATCTGATGTATTTAAAATTAATGATAAGTTTAAACTTAATGAAATTGATTTAGAAGGTAAGATAAAAAAAATTGACAATCCAGGTAAATCAAAAAATTTATCAATAGAGACTTTAATTACAAATACTAAGCTCGCAATCTATTCTCTTAAAAACGATTATATAGGTTGGGGGATTCATAATTATAAATATGCTCACCAAGCTTACATATCAAAAGTTAGTACTAGTAACGTTGAAGGCGTAATGTGGCTTAATAGTCAAGATGGAACAAATAATTTTAACAAAGGTGCTGTAGAATTCGGGTTTATTTTTTTTGTACCAATTTTAATGATAATTTATCTATTATTTGATAGAAAAATTTCCATTAATAATAAACTCCTAATATTTCCTATTTTATTTTCTCAAACTTTTATCAGAGGAGCTGGCTTTTTTAACGGAGGATATATTGTTTTTTTAATTATTTTAATTTCGATTTATTGCTCCAATTTTAAAGGTGCTAAAAAATAAAGTATAAATATATTTTTTAAAAAAGTGGTATACACGACCAAATAAAATGAATGTAGGAATTAATGCAAGTAATATTAAATCTGTTGGAGGTATTAGCCACATCTACAACTTAATTAACCACTTAAGAAAAGATTATAAACAAAAATATTCTATCAATAAAATAATTATTTGGTCATCATCAACAGCATACAAAAGTCTTAAAACTTTAAAAAGAAAAGATATTATAATTAATAAAATTAAATATGATAATTTATTTTATAATTTATTTTGGAAAATTTTTTATCTTAATTTCTTATTGAAAAAAAATAATTGTGATATTTTTTTCTCTTTAGATGGCATTGTTCTAAGAAAGTTTAAAAAAATAGTAGTTTTATATCAAAATTTAATTCCATTTAATTATCAAGAAATTATAAACTATGGTTTTACATTTCAAACTTTAAAGAATTTTTTTACTTATTATCTTTATAAAATTTCATCGATGTATGCGGATGGATACATTATTTTGAATAATTATGGTGCAAAATTAATTCAGTCAAAATTAGGGTATTTACAAAATAAAAAAATAATACCTCATGGAGTAAGCAAAGAATTTTATAAAATAAAAAGAAAAAAATTAAATAATAAATACTTAGACATAATCTATATTTCGCCCATAGATCATTATAAACATCAATGGAATGTTATAGAAGCAGTTAGACAATTAAATGATACTGGTTTTGCAATAAAGTTAAGATTAGTTGGTCCTGTTTCAAATAAACAATCGTACTCTAATTTATATTATCAATTAAAAAAAACAAACAATAACAATAAAAAGAAATATGTTTTTTATTATGGTTCAAGGAATAAAAAAACCATTGCGAAACTAATGAGAAGATCAGACATTTATTTGTTTGCATCTTCGTGTGAATCATTTGGACTTACATTACTAGAGGGTATGGCAAGTGATCTTGTAGTTTTGTCGTCAAAAAAATCAGGTTTAAATTTAACATCAGAAAATAAAGCTTTATATTTTGATCCTTTAGATGTTAGTAGTATTAAAAAATCTATTTTAAATTATATTAACTTAGATAAAAAAGTTAGAGACAAAAACGCCAAAGAGACAAAAAAAATTGCAAAAAAATATACTTGGAGAAATACATCAAATTTAACTTTCAATTTTTTAAGTAAAATTAAAAACAGTAAATCTAATGTAGATATAAAAAAAATTTTCAATAAAAATAATTTTTTAAAAAATAAAATTAAAGATTTTTATATACAAAATATATTTATATATTCTTATTCAATTAATTTTTTTACCCCTATAGCTTTATTTTTTACATTTTATTTAAGTGGTTATAAAAATTTATCTGTTCAATACGCTATTATTTTGTCAGTTGCAGGTTTTTTTACTCAAATTTTTTCTGCTAATGCCAGGAATTTAGTTTTAGCAGATAATAATAATAGAGAAGTTTTAAATATTATTTTATTTAGATTATTTATTTCTTTTGTAATTGTATTTATTGGATATTATGTTTTAAATAAATTCTATAATATTGATTATTTGGTTTTATTTTCCTCTTTTTTAATGGTTTCTTTCACTTGGATTAAAGAGATTGTAATTGCTTCTTCAGAAAATAAAAAAACAAAAAAATTCGAATTTTTTTTTCAAACTTATTATATTTTATCATTGATTTTATGCATATTTTTATTTTATTTTTATGAAAGTTATTATTACTTGCTTATACTTCCTATATTTATAGGCATTGAATTATTATTGAGAATCACCCTTCAAATTAAAAAAAATTCTGTATCGTTTAAAAATTTAAAAAATTTAAAAAATTTATTGAGATCAATAAAAAATTTTAATTTTAATCTAGCATTCTGGTCAGGTTTTTTTCTGACATTGCTAAATATATTTATTAGAATATTGGTGGAAATTAATTTCACTTCTGAAGAAGCGGCAGATTACTTTTTCTGTTTTTCATTGGCGACTTTCCCAGGTACTATAATTACAAGTATTCTTGGTGTGTCATACTTAGGTAAAGAAAAACAATTTCCATTATATTTCAAATTTGTATCTTGGATATATTTACTAATTCTTATTTTAAGTTTTAATTTTAAATTTCAATATTTTGAGTTTGATACTAGATTGGCATTTTTTTCTATTGCTTTGTCAGGATTAATTGGAATATATGCACAGTCAATCAGACAATTGAACATAATTAATTATTCAAAAAGATTTTTTACATTTAAGAGAGATATCTCTTTCTTCTTTTTATCTCTTATTTTTTTGATAATATTTATAATATTTTTTAAAGATAATTTTATATTTTTTATTTTAATATCAAATATATTGTCATTAATAATTTATCTAAAGTATTATAATCCTCTAAATAATTTCAAATTATAAAATGAATATTGCACTCAAAGATTGGCCTGTCTATTTATTAATTTTATTACCACTTGCAATAATTTCTGGACCATTTTTTTCTGATTTATTTATAATAATTATTGATATTTGGTTTTTAGTAAAAATTTTTAAAAATAATGATTTAAAAAAAAAATATTTGAATAATAATTTTTTTTTATTTTTTATACTTTTTAATTTTTATCTTGTTACTGTTTCTTTATTTTCAGAAAATTATCTATATTCATTAAAAAGTTCTTTTTTTTATTTTAGATTTTATATTTTCGCATTCGCTATTTGTATGATTTTGAATACTTACTGTGTATCTTTAAAATATTTCTTTTATTCAATATCTTTTTCAATAATTTTAATTATTTTATCTGCTTTCTTTGATTTAGTAATTGTAAAAGATTTTTTTAATAACGTTCAAGGAAATCAAGGGGAGCTAAAAAGAGTTTCTGGATTATTTGGAGACGAATTAATTATGGGTGGTGTGCTAAAGACCTTTTTTACAATTTTTATTGTTTTTTTTAATTATCTTAATTTTTTTAAAAAAAGTTATGTTAACTTTTGGTCTATAACCCTTATTTTTTGGATCGTCTCTTTCACAATTTTAATTTCAGGAGAAAGGGTTTCAATATTCAGTTTTTTTATATTTTCTATATTTACAGGTTTTATTTTAAGTAAAAAAATAGATTTGCTCAAAATTTCCATATTAACAATTATCCCCATGATTTTATTGTTCTTTACTTTTGATCATTTGAGAGAAAGAGTAATCGAGCAAACATTGACTCAAATTACAAATAATCAGATACTTTATAATAATGAGGGCAATATTATTGAGATAGATAAAGAAAAATTTGTTTACTTGAGCGTTCACCATGATGCTCATGCGAGAACAGCAATTGATATATTTCTCGACAAACCATTAATTGGGCATGGTCCTAAAAATTTTAGAAATATTTGTAAAGAGTTTGAATATAACAAGTTTTCGTGCACCACACATCCTCACAATATTTATTTACAGCTACTATCAGAAACAGGTCTAATAGGGCTATTTTTTTTAGTTATTGTTATTTTTAATCTCTCTAAATTTCTAATAGCAGATGTTGTTAAAAAAGATAAGTTATCGTTTCAAATTTTATCTGTTTATTTATTAGTTCATTTAATTCCTTTTTTGCCATCAGGAAATATTTTTAATAATTTTTATAATATAAATTTGTTTATGATAATTGGACTCTATTTATATTTCATGGACTATAATAAAAAAATTATTAAATGATGTTAATTAAATTTTTATTAATTACTATAATAAACATTATTTTATTCAAAAAATTAACTTTTTTTGAAAAAATTTTTAATGTTTCAGATATTCCGAACAAAAGAAAAATTCACAATTCTTCAGTACCTTTACTTGGAGGAACTTTTTTTTTTATAAATATTATCTATATATTTTTAATAAGCATTTATACTAACTTTAATCTTATTGAATTAAAATTTCATACATCAGAGATTATGTCTATTAGCTTTGGAACCGTATTATTTTATCTTTTAGGTTTACTTGATGATAAAAATAAAAAAATAAGTGCAAATTTAAGATTAATTTTTTCTATATTGATTTTATTTTTTGTTATGACCTTAGACTCAAATTTAGTATTAAATTCTTTAACAATAAGTTTTTTCGGTGAGGATCAAAAAAATATTATTTTTTTGCCAAGTTATATTAATTGGACATTAACGATTTTTAGTTTTTTGGTTCTTTTAAACGCATTTAATATGACTGATGGAATAAATTTGTTGTTTACAAGTTATTTATTATTTATTTTTTTAATTTTATTTCTTTTAAATATTCTTAACTTGTACTTTTTAATAATAATACCTTTTTTTATATTTTTTTTTATTGAAAATTATAAATCTAAAATTTTTTTTGGTAGTTCTGGGGTTATGCCAGCCGGTTTTTTGGTAGGTTATATATTTATTAAAAGTTATAACAATGGTATTCTAATTTATTCTGATTGGGTATTTATTATTTTATTAATACCATTATTAGAAATTTTAAGATTAGTATTTTTGAGACTAAGAAGAAAAATACATATATTTCAAGCTGATCAAAATCATTTGCATCACTATATTTATTTTAACTTTAAATATCACGAAACAATTTTAATTTTATTAACAATTTATTTTTTACCTTCACTAATCATAATATTTGAAATCTCAACACATGCAGTATATCCATTTATATTATTTTATTTTTATTTAATAAAAAAATATAAAAAATAAAATTACTAAAAATTGAGTAGTTTTTTAAAAGCAAGATTGGTAGAAAATTTTATTCTTAAAACCTTAGAATAATTCTTTTTAAGATCTTTATATTTAAATTTTTTTTCAATAAATTTTTTTGAGTTATAAAGAAGGATATTTTTTGAATTTTTATTAGTGAGACCAATTTTATAATTTCTTATTATTTTAGATATTTCTTGTGTATGATCTGCGTCTAATAAAATTGGTAAATTTGCTTCTAAGTAGGAAAAAAATTTTCCAGGTATGTTATTGTATTTGATTTTATGATCAAGTGATATAATTCCAACGTCCATTTTCATAAGAAACTTTAAAAACTTTGGTTCGGGTAAAGAATCGATAAAAAAAACATTTTTATAAATTAATAATTTTTTCTTTAAAAAATTTTTGTATTTTCCATCTCCTACAAAATAGAAACTAAATGGTATTTTTTTTTTGTTAAGTTGATTAATTAAATGAATAATATTTTCCCATTTTTGAGCAGGCCCAATTGTTCCTGCAAATACAAAATTTGTAACACTGTTTTTTTTTTTATATGGAACCCTTTTAGGAGTTATCCAGTTATAAAGAACCTGAATATTTTTGTATTTATATTTTCTTTTTATTATTTTTTTATCTTTATAGCTTTGTACTGCAATCACGTCAGAAAAATAAAATTGAAAATTTGAAACGATTTTTGCAAAAATAAATAATGGATTAAACCACAAATATATATTTTTTTGCAAAACCCAATCTGGGAAGATATCTCTAATAATTAATACAACTTTGCATTTAAATTTAATTTTTAACTTTTTAATAATTAGCCCAAAAAAAATTGATGGAGAAAAAATAATAATTTTGTTTATTTTATGTGTATTTTTTTTAATCTTATTCCAAAACATAAATGGCATAAGAAATTCATTTAAACCTCTAATTATAAAACTGTCACTTTTGTTATTATTATTTATTGGGATGTAGTTTATATTTTTTAAACGATATTTTTGATTAAAAATAGTCTTATCCTTAACCTGCGATGGGAAATAAAAATCAACATTTTTATTTTCGTTAGAAAATTTTTTCAATAAATCGTAAATATGTCTTGATATTGATTTTTTTGAAGGATAATAACAATCGCTAATGATTAGGTATTTCATTGATTAAAAAGAATATTATAACTGTTACAGGTATAAGGCCAGACTTTATTAGAATGTCCGAAATTTTTAAAATTTTTGATAGAAAATTTAATCATACTCTAATACATACAGGGCAACATTTTGACAAATTACTTTCAGGAATTTTCTTTAAAGATTTAGATATAAGGAAACCTGATTATAATCTAAAAATAAGTTCAAAAAATAGTCTTCATTATCATCAGTTATCAACATTAAATGTTAAATTTTTAAGTTTGATTAAAAAAAAGAAATTAAAACCTGATTTAATTGTTTTTTTAGGAGATTCTAATTCTGTAGGACTATCTTTTGTTCTTAAAAAAGAGGGTTACAGAGTAGCTCATATTGAAGCTGGAATGAGATCTTATGACAATAGAATGTTAGAGGAAATAAATAGAGTTGTTTGTGATAAATGCAGCGATTTTTTATTTGTTTATCATAATGATTACAAAAAAAACCTTTTAAAAGAAAATATTAAAAAAAATGTTTATGTTGTTGGAAATACAATAATCGAACCTTGTAAAAAAATATTATCTAAAATATCAAAAAAACCACTAATCAACCAAAAGTACATATTGGTTGATATCCATAGACCAGAAAATTTTCTTTACAAAGAGAGATTGAGGAAAATAGTAGAATATTGTTCTTTTGTAAGGAAAACTTTCAAATCTAAAATATTGTTTTTAAAGTTTAAAAGAACAATGGTGCAACTAAAAAAATTTAAAATTAATACCAGTGAATTAAATTTTATACCTTTAAAGGGATATAAAAGTTATCTTTCATTGCAAAGAGACGCTTTTTTTATTTTCTCAGACTCAGGAACTGCTCAAGAAGAACCATCCATATTTAAAAAACCGGTAATAGTCCCTAGAGATTATACAGAAAGACCTCAATCTTACAAATATAACTGTTCATTTAAAATAAATGTAAATAATAAAAATAAAAGTTGGAATAATTCGGTTTTATGGATTAATGATCTTAAAAATAAAAAAATTAAAAGTAGCAATAAATGGTTGGGAGATGGAAAAACTTCTTCTAAAATAGCAAAAATATTAGAATTAAAATTATGAAAATACTAGTAGTTGGAGGCGCTGGATATGTGGGTGGTGTAATTGTCGACCTATTATTAAAGAAAAAAAATTATAAAGTTACAGTATTTGACAATCTTTTATACGAAGAAAGTTTCAGAAAAAACTGCAATTTTATTTTTGGCGACATAAGAGATAAAAATTTTTACCAAAAAAATATCAATAAGTTTGATGTAATAGTATGGTTAGCAGCTTTAGTAGGAGATGGAGCATGTGCAATAAATCCTGCATTAACTGATGAAATAAATTATCAAACTTTAAGACGATTATGCAAAGTTTACAATAAAAGGATAGTTTTTATATCTACTTGTTCTGTTTATGGAGCTCAAGAAGGAATGTTAAGCGAGGTATCTTCCGTAAACCCATTATCACATTACGCAAGTTCTAAATTAAAATGCGAAAAATTGCTTAAAAATAAAAATTCAATTATCTTTAGGCTTGGAACATTATTCGGTGTTAGTGATAATTTTTCAAGAATAAGAATGGATTTAGTTGTAAATACTCTAAGTGCAAAAGCCTTTTTTGAAAAAAAAATATCTGTATTTGGAGGAGAACAATTTAGACCACTTTTACATGTCAAAGATGTTGCGAGAGCAATTGAGATTGCAATTAGATCAAAAAGAAAAGGGATATTTAATCTTTCGTATAAAAATATGAGAATTATTGATATTGCAAAAGAAATTCAAAAATACTTTAAAAATACAAAAATTGTTAAAACTCAAATTAAATTTCAAGATGCAAGAAATTATAAAGTTACAAATCTTAAGGCTAGAAAAGAACTTAAATTTAAGGCCAAATATAACCTAAAATATGGAATTGAAGAGCTAAAAAAATTACTCAATGAAAAAAGAATTAAAAATTTTAATGATCCAAGGTATACAAATCAAAAATATCTTGAAATGTTTAAAGAAAAAATAATTTAAAATGGAACCTAAACTTATTACAGGAAATAGAATTTTTGACAATAGAGGATCTGTTAGATTTAACAATAATCTTATTTTTAAAAATGTTAAAAGATTTTATACTATTCATAATTACCAGAAAAATTTTATTAGAGCATGGCATGGTCATTTTAAAGAAGAAAAGTTTATTGGATGTATTAAAGGAACCTTTCAAATTTCTGCTGTTAAAATTGATAAAAAAAATAAACCAAATAAAAAAAATAAAGTTTTCTCTTATGTTTTGAATCAAAGTAATAATGATTTTATTCATATTCCAAAGGGGTTTGCTAATGGGTCAATGTCTCTAGAAGAAAATTCAGAACTTCTAATATTTTCAACTTCTACTGTTCAAGATAGTTTAAATGATGATTATAGATTCAATCCAAAGTACTGGAATCCTTGGATAATAAATGAAAGGTAAGAAAAATATTTTAATTCTAGGTTGCACTGGAATGCTTGGATCTGAAGTATTAAAAGTTTTTATAGAAAGTAAAAAATTTAATATTTCAGCAAGCGTAAGATCTAAAAAAGATCTTAAATTTTTAAAATTCAGAAAATTTCAAAAAATAAACTTTTTAAAATTTAATGTTTTACAAGATAAAGTGCGTAACTTAAAAAAGTTTATCAAAAAAGATACTATAATTGTTAATTGCATTGGAGTTATTAAACCAAATATAGATGAAAATAATTCAAGAAGCGCATTAAATGCAGTGATGATTAATAGTGTTTTTCCGTACAATTTAAATAATGAATTCGCAAAAAAAAATAAAATTTATCAAATTGCTACTGATTGTGTTTATGATGGATCAAATAAATTATATTCTGAGAATTCAATTCATAACGCTATAGATGTATATGGTAAAACAAAAAGTTTAGGTGAAGTAAAAAATAAAAATTTTTTTAATATTAGAGCATCTATAATTGGAAAAGAAATCAAAAATCACAAATCTTTATACGACTGGTTTCAAAATCAAAATAAAGATTCAAAAGTTAATGGTTTTACGAATCATTTATGGAACGGTATTACAACAAGAGCATTTGGAAATATCTTGATTAGTATAGTTGAGAACAAGATAAGTTTGCCAAACAAAATTCATATTTGCCCAAAAAATATTGTAACAAAATATAAGATGCTAAGATTATTTAAAGATAAAAATACGAATAAAAATATTGTTATAAAACCTGTGAAAGCAAAAGTTAAAATTAATAGAACACTTTCAACCGATTACAAAAAATTAAATCATTTAATATGGAATAAATCTATATATAAAAAAATTCCTACAATAGAAGAGTTAATAAAAGAAATTTAAATTTATTGTGGTATAAATAATTTATATTTTTTAAAAATATTTTTCTTTAAAATACTATTTCTAAAATGAGTACAAGGCGATTTACTGTACATGCATATATAATAAGGATGAGAATAATAATAAACTATCTCATCATCTTGAAAAACTGGAATGTTTGTATTTTTTGAGTTTTCAGAAGTAAAAGAATTCTTTTTTGGCCAAGGGTAATCAACGTAATTATTATTATAATTTTTGATAATCCGATTAAAGTTTTTTAATAGGATTACTAATGATGTTATAATCAATAGTGATAATAAAGTTTTATTAAAGCTTTTTTTAAAATTTATTTTTTCATAAATAATTAAAATCAAAGCAATAATTAATATACCTAGGTATCCAGCTCCATATCTGTAAGTTGGAAATTTTAAAAACCAGAAAATAGAAAAAATAAGGTTTGAATAGAAGATTATATTCAATACATTTGAGTTAATAATATTATTTTTGAATTTTTTAAAATTAAATAGTAAAATTATAAGACTTACGATTAATAAAGGTATTAAGTTATTAATAACAATCTGAAGATGATTATCTAACCATCCTGAAATCCATTGGTTATCAGATAAATGTTCGAATTCATTACGGTCAAGATTTATACGATCAGGAAAAGCCTTTGCCCAAGCTTCGCTAGAAATAGAAACAATGTTTGGACTATAGTTAGTATCATGAGTTGACCAAGGAAGTGACTTTATGCAAGTAAAATTTATTGGATAAATTATACAAGCGGTTGTTAAGAGATTTTTAATTAGCCAAAAACCCACTAACAAAAATGAGAAAATATTTGTTTTGTTGATAAGTTTTATATTTTTGTAATGCTTGATAAAATAATATATCGGAAAAAAAATGATCAATGCATAAAATTGTTTTGTTAGAAAAGTTAAAGAAGAAAATAAAAGTATTTTACTGAATACTTTGCTCGGATTATTAAATTTAGGTATATAATTTGATAGAAAATAAAAAGCAGTAATTAAATAGAAAAAAACTGCCGGATCGTCATTACCAAATTCACTATATCTATTCATAGATGTTAAAATAAAAATAATAGAGAAAAAGCTAAATAATTTAATTGAATTATTCTCAGGATATTTTTTGAATTCTTCAAAAAAAAATAAAATACTCGATGCATATATTATCGTGAGAGGAATCAAGATACCATTATCTTTAAATAAAAAATTATTAAATAACGATGAAAGATATTGTAAAGACGAAACGTGACCAAATCTGAAGTGTAAATTAACAGACCCCAAAATAATTTTATCATCATTCAACATACTTATAAATGGAAGATGATATAGTCCTGCATCTGGTCGATTTGACGAGTCTAATAAAAAAGTTACAAAACCAATTGTGCTAATTATAAATAGATTTTTAAATAAAGCTGGTAAATCAATTTCTCTAATAAAAAAAAATAATATTAAACTTAAAAAAAAAAGAGTAGAATTAAAAAAAGGATTTAAACTTGATATAAAGTTGGTAATTAATGCAATAAAAATTAAAATAATTATACCAATGAAAATTATTTCACTATAATTCTCTATCTTAAATTTAAATATAAATTTATTAAAAATAAATCCATATGAAAATAAAAAGAAAGTTGTTAAGAAACAAAATAAAAAAATGAGAATAAAATCCATATACAGATAATCAAGATTAATAATATTAATACCTTTTTATAAAGAAAAATCTACTATTTCAAAAATAATTTTAAAAATTAACTGTTTAAAAATTGATATTTAAATTTTATTTTTTGAAGAATGCTATAAAGATCTATTGAGATAAAAAAATGTTAACTATAATTGTACCCGTATTTAATGAAAAAAAATTTATTTCAAAAATTATTAGAAAATTAATTAATTTAAAAAAAATTAAAAAACAAATTATTATTGTTGATGATGGTTCAAGTGATGGAACAACTAAAATTTTAAAAAATAGTTATTTAAAAAATAAAAAAATTAGTAAAATTATTTTTCATAGTCACAATAGAGGAAAAGGTGCTGCTATAAGATCTGCTCAAAAATATATTAGAGGACAATTTGTTGCAATTCAAGATTCTGACTTAGAGTACAATCCAAATGATTTAAAAAAATTATATAAACACATTAAAAAAAATAATTTAAAAGTATTGTACGGATCACGTGTTTTAGGAAAAAATAAATTTCAAAATACTGAAAATTTTACACACTTTGTTAGAATATGGGCAAATTACTTTCTTACAGTTGTATCAAATTTTATTAATAACCAATATCTCACAGATGCCCACACATGTTATAAAGTTTTTAATTCAAAACTATTTAAAAAAATTCAGCTTAATGAGAATGGTTTTGCTTTTTGTCCAGAAGTTACTACAAAAATTTCAAATTTAAATATTGATATTTATGAAATTCCAATCTCATATAATGGCAGAACCTATGATCAAGGAAAAAAAATATCTTCATTTGATGGTTTAAGGGCTCTTTATAGTTTGATAAGGTATAAATTAATTGGTTAATGCCATTGAACAAAATAATTTTAAAATATAATTGAATGGAAGATTAAGTTAAAAAATAAAAAACTAGTTAATTTAAATCTATTACTAATTGAAGATATGAAAAAGAAAGCATTAATTTTTGGAGTAACGGGTCAAGATGGATCTTATTTGTCAGGGTTTTTAATAAAAAAAAATTATCAGGTATATGGTGTAAAAAGGAGATCTTCATCTTTAAACACTGCGAGAATAGATCATCTATATCAAGATCCACAAAAAAAAAGTAGAAATTTTATTTTACATTATGGAGATGTCACAGATAGTTTTTCAGTAAGTAGTATTATAAAAAAAGTTCAGCCTGATGAGATTTATAATCTTGCAGCCCAGTCACATGTCGCGGTATCATTTGAGATTCCTGAATATACAGCAAATGCCGATGCAATAGGTGCTTTAAGAATTTTAGAAGCTATAAGAATGAATGGTTTAGAAAAAAAGACTAAGTTTTATCAAGCTGGTACATCTGAAATGTTTGGTAAAGTTCAACGTGTTCCACAAAATGAAAAAACCAATTTTTATCCAAGAAGCCCATATGGGGTAGCAAAAGTATATGCCCACTGGGTTACTGTAAATTATAGAGAGTCATATAACATTTTTGCATGTAATGGCATACTTTTTAATCATGAAAGTCCATTAAGAGGAGAAACCTTTGTGACAAAGAAAATTGTTAATGCTTTATGTAAAATAAAAAAAAATAAACAAACTTGTCTTTATCTTGGAAATCTGGATGCAAAAAGAGATTGGGGCCATGCAAAAGATTACGTAATTGCAATGTGGAAAATGATGCAAAATAAAATACCAAAAGATTATGTTATTGCTACAGGTAAACAATATTCTATAAAAGAATTCGTTAATCTAGTTTTAAGTGAACTCAAAATAAAATTTATTTGGAAAGGCAAAGGTATTAATTCTAAATGTTATGATAAAAATACTGGCAAATGCATTGTTCAATGTGATAAAAGATATTTTAGACCCTTAGAAGTTGAAACATTGCTTGGAGATGCGAGCAAGGCTAGAAAAGAGCTTAAATGGAAACCAAAATATAATATTAATTCTTTAGTTAAAGAGATGGTATTAAAAGAAAATCTCGAATTATCTGAAAATGTCTAACTTAAAAAAAAGAATTTATATAGCAGGTCATAGAGGTTTAGTTGGCAGCGCAATATTAAGAAAACTTAAAAAAGAAGGATATAAAAATATTATAACAGCTGATAGAAAAAAACTTGATCTTACCAAACAAGCAGAAGTGCAAAATTTCTTAAAAAAATATAAACCAGATTTTATTTTTATTGCAGCAGCGAAAGTGGGCGGGATTCTTTCTAATTCAAGAAATAAGGCAGACTTTATAACAGAAAATTTACTTATTCAAACTAACCTAATTCATGGTGCTTACTTAGCTGGTGTTAAAGAATTAATTTTTTTGGGTTCAAGTTGTGTGTATCCAAAAGAGTGCAAACAACCAATTAAGGAGGAATATTTATTATCTGGAAAATTAGAGGAAACAAATGATGCTTATGCTATAGCCAAGATAGCTGGCATAATAATGTGTCAAAGTTACAATTTACAATACAAGACAAATTATAGGTGTCTCATGCCATCAAATACATACGGTCCAAATGATAATTATGACAAAATTAATTCCCATTTCTTTCCAGCTTTATTAAAAAAGGTTCATACATTAAAAAAAAAAGGAGGCAAACAACTAATAATATGGGGAAATGGTAAACCAAAGAGAGAAGTAATTTTTGTTGATGATGTTGCTGATGCATGTGTTTTTTTTATGAATAAAAAAACTAAATCATCTTTAATAAATATTGGAACTGGAAAAGATTATTCAATTAAATTCTATGCAGAATTAATTTGCAGCTTAATAATTAAAAATAAAAAAATTAAAATTAAATATGATAAATCAAAGCCGAATGGTGTTAAAAGAAAAGTATTTGAAATATCATTAGCAAAAAGTTATGGGTGGGAGTCTAAAACAACTTTAAAAGACTCAATAATAAGTAGTTATCATTCATATATTAAAGAAATTGATTGATGAAAAAAATTATTGTAGTTACTGGTGGAGCAGGTTTTATTGGATCAAATTTAATTAAATTATTAATTGATAAAACAAATTTTATAATTTTTAGTATAGATAATTACTCCACTGGAAAGAAGAGAAATCAAATAAAAAACAAAAGAGTAAAATATATAAATGATAATTCCAAAAATATTTTTAAGGTATTAAGGCCTTATAGAAATAGCATTAATACTATTTTTCATTTTGGTGAATTTTCCAGAATATATCAAAGCTTTGTTAAAATGAACGATTGCATTAACTCTAACACAATAGGCACTAATGAAGTTTTTAATTTTTGTTTAGAGAACAAAGTTAAATTAGTTTACTCAGCAACATCTGCAAGTTTAGGAAACAATGGAAAAGACAAAAACTTATCTCCATATGCTTTTACTAAGGCAAAAAATTTAGAAATGTTGGAAAACCTAAAAAAATGGTTTGATTTGAAATATGAGATAATTTATTTTTATAATGTGTATGGGCCCGCACAGATAAGTAGGGGAGACATGGCTACAGTTATTGGTATTTTTGAAGATCAATTTAAAAATAAAAAAGCATTAACTGTTGTCAAACCTGGTACACAGTCAAGAAGATTTACTCATGTTAAAGATTCAGTCGAAGCATGTTTTTATGCTTGGAAAAAAAATAAATGTAGACATTATAGTATTTTAAATAGAGAAAATTATACTATTTTACAAGTTGCCAAAATGTTTAAGTCCAAAATTAAATTTTTGCCATCAAGACCAGGAGAAAGATACGCCTCTGCTTTAACCTCCATGAATTTGTCCAATAAGGTTTTTAAATTATATGGCAAAATTTCTCTTAAAAATTACATTAAATCTGTAATAAATGCTGTTAAAAAATAAATTTTCATTGTTTACAATAAAAATTAATTAGATATAAGTTGACCGCCGGTGATTATTGCGTAGGTGTTATACCCGATCCCATTCCGAACTCGGAAGTCAAGCCCTTCTGCGCCGATGGTACTTTGTCTTAAGACATGGAAGAGTAGGACATCGCCGGCTAAAAAAATTGTTATGAAAATTAAAAGTTCTTTAAAATCTATAAAAAAAAGAGATTTAAATTCTAAACTTGTTAGAAGAAGAGGTCGTGTTTACGTTATAAACAAAACTAATCCAAAATTTAAAGCAAGACAGAAATAGTTTTTATGGATAATGAAAACCATAAAAATACATGGAATAATTTCACAAAATTTGTTCTGTGGGGATCTGTCGCTGTTGTATTAGTTTTAGTTTTAATGGCAATTTTCTTGCTGTAAGATTAAAGTATGCAAATTGCTTCTGTTTTAGAAAATCACAAAACTGAAAAAAGAATAGCAATAACCCCTGAGATTGCAAAAAAATATATATCCTTTGGTCTTGAAGTTTCATTAGCTGAAAATTATGGAAGTCATCTTGGGATTAAAGATGAAGAGTACAAAGAATTAGGAGTATTAATTTCAAAGGACGAAAAAGAAATTATATCTACTGCAGATATTATTGTTCAATTAGGT